>Ga0160423_10000004_pt1 | contig 211405 bp, 197 predicted proteins | sample CRUFie14St8metaG_FD_108191 | JGI IMG/M metagenome (GOLD analysis project Ga0160423, IMG submission 108191) | Marine microbial communities from the Costa Rica Dome - CRUD Field 142mm St8 metaG | ecosystem: Environmental > Aquatic > Marine > Oceanic > Photic zone | place: Costa Rica: the...
AATTGGATTTCCTGATTAGAAAAAACTTTTAAAAATAATTTTAGTATTTCTCAATTACGATCTATAATCTTTTATCCCTAAGAAAAAATCATTAATCACAATATGAGGAAATTCTTCAATACTACACTTCATCAAATCTTGTAAACTTTTCTTATATTTAGATATGTTATCTCTATAATGAATATCATTAGAAAATTGATCATGAATATTTAAAATTTCAGAATATAAATCAGCAAGATTCTCATCAGATTTTGGATAAAAACCATTGAAACTAAAATGACCATGAATATCTGTCATCCATCTTTTATCAAATCCTTTCTGATTTTGGATTATAAATTTCTTACCGTCATCTACTAACGTGATAACATCATTAACAAGATCTAATGATCCATAAGTTTGAGAATTTTCAGGATGATAAAATGGGAACCTCTCTCCCTTTTGACACATAAATGTTTGAAATTCTCTTTTCCAATTCAAACAACGGTTAGTATTTAACATGATAGTTTCTCTTACTTTACAAATTCTAAGCTGATCATGTCCAGAAAAAAGGTATTTAGGATTTAAAGATAAGAGAAATATTAATCTTCGTGTTGATGGATGGGCAACCAAAATATCAATTTGCTTGTTTTTATAATCTGAAATTAATCTTCTACAATTAGATATCTTTTCTGTAGATTCAAAAGGAATTCCAAGAAACCTAATTCCTAATATCTCTTTATATTTATTAGAAATTTCATGAGCGTAATTTAATTCCCCATTAAAAATCTGATTATAATCATCAATATATCTAGTGTCATGATTTCCTTTAATTGTAACAGATGTAATTCTTTTATCTTCAAGATATCGTAATAGAGATCTAAATTCATACGAAAAATTAGATTTATCTCCAGAATCAAGAGCATTTTTATTACTCATTAACTTTGAAGCTTTTATTGGCATTTGGGAAATATTATAGTGAACCAAACCATCAGCTATAACATCCCCTGAAAAAACAACTAAGTCTGGTGATTCTATATCAATTAATTTTATAAATAATTCTAGTGGAGATACTAAATTTTTCAATATCAATTCTTTACATATGTCTTTCTTTAAATATCCAATAGAACCTGTATTTGTAACTCCTTTACAATTGAATAAAACAGGAGCTGAGCGTTCATCTGGTATTTCCTTGCCAGATCTCTTTAATTCCCTCTTTTTCCTTACTGACAAATTAAAGTCTTCTTGATTAAATTTATCTGTAAACCATTCTGGAGAAACGTTAAAAAAATCAGACAAATCACTCCTCATAGGAGAAGCATTCCAATCATCTGGATACGATCCTTTTTTTATACCAAATATATGCCATTGTAAATCAGAAAAGATCAAAATCTTCATTAAGCAAAACTAAATAAAAATAATGGGAAATATAAAAGAGAAAAAAGTCGGGGTAGCAGGATTCGAACCTGCGACCTCCTGCTCCCAAAGCAGGCGCGATAACCGGGCTACGCTATACCCCGAAAAAGGTTACAAAAGTAAAAAAAAAATGTACCTAAGTTTAAAAACCTGATACTTTTTTGCGGAGAGAAAGGGATTCGAACCCTTGGTACCCGTAAAGGTACAACTCCTTAGCAGGGAGCCCCATTCGGCCACTCTGGCACCTCTCCATTGTATCTAAAAAATAAGAACGGCAAAAATATTATAATCTTATTTACTCACAAATAATTTGCCTTATTTATTTTTTTAAAAATTAATACTTATAAATCAACTCAAATATTATATTTGCCCTACTAAATAATTGTGATGATTAAAAAAATAGTTTTAATATTCTCCTCTGTCTTAATTCTACACTCATGTGTAAATAAAAGAGATTTATCTAAAAATACTGTAATAGCTCACATTTTAACCCAACCTGATGGTCTACATCCATTTAATGACAATTCTGTTCAGAGAAGTTATATATTTAATTATACTCAGAAAACACTAATTAAACTTGACCTAGAAAGTTTAGAATATATTCCATTACTTGTGAAAGAAATACCAAAAGGATCGGATGATAACTTATCATTCACCTATGAAATAAAAGATGGTATTAAATGGGATGACGGCACACAATTTACTGCAGAGGATGTAGCTTTTTCTGTGAAAATAATGTTGTGTCCACTAACTAACAATTCTCAAATTCGTGGAAATTATTCAACAATCATTAAAAATATTGTAATTGATAATAAGAACCCACTTAAGTTTACTATGAATGTTAAAAATGTTAATTGGGGAGCAAGAACTATTTTTTCTGATCTCAACATGGTTCAAAAATCATTATGGGATCCAAATGGAGTTTTAGACAAAATAACTTTCGAAGATATTCATTCTAAAGATTTTAAAGAAAGACTAGAAAATGAAGAAATATCTAATTGGTTTAACGAATATAATAGTGGAGATAACTCATATAAACCTGAAAAATTAGTAGGATTAGGAGCATATAAAGTAACTGAATGGGAAACTGAACAATACATTACCATAGAAAGAAAAAAAAATTGGTGGGGATCAAATGACACCTCAATATACAGTAGAGCTCTTCCTGAAAAAATAATTTTTAAAATCATTAAAGAAGACGCATCTTCATACTTAGCATTAAAAAATCAAGACATCGATGTAACCACAAGAATTGGTACGGTCAAATTAATGAAACTCCAAGAAAGAGAGTATTTTAATAATAATTATGACTCTGATTTTTTAAATCAATACTCATTTAACTATATTGGATTGAACATGAAGCCTGACGGAATAAAACACAAACCTTTTTTTGTTGACCAAAGAGTCAGAAGAGCGATGGCCTACATGACTCCAGTTGATGAAATAATTGAGGTTATGGCTCATGGTAAAGCAGGAAGACAAGCTTCCAACATTTCCGCTTTAAAAAAGACATATAATGATACGTTAGAACTTATTCCACTAGACATTGAAAAAGCTAAAGAACTTTTGACAGAAGCTGGATGGGTTGATACTGACGGTGATAACATTAGAGATAAAATTATTGACGGAGTTAAAACTCCTTTCAGATTTAAACTTAATTATATGTCTTCTCCAATTACTAAGGAAATTGTTTTGATGATTAAAGAAAGTATGTATAAAGCAGGAGTCATTGCAGAATTAAGACCAATGGATTTTTCAATTTTTTATAAAAATGCTTACGATCATAATTTTGAAGCTATGTTAGGCGGATGGGGAGGATCAGCTGCATACTCAAATCCTCATCAACTCTGGCATACAAGCTCATGGGTAAATAAAGGTTCAAATTTTTGTGGATTTGGAGATGCTGAAAGTGACGCCCTGATAAAAGAGGCAAATGAAACACTAGATCCTGAAATTCATAATAATGCGCTTCTAAAACTTCAGGCTAGAATTTACGAAGATCAGCCCTATGTTTTCTTATATTCAACACAAAGAAAATTTGCGATTCATAAAAGATTTGAGAACAGAGGAATGTTTTTTGAAAGACCTGGAGTGATGTTACAAAATTTAAAATTATCAGAAACTTTCAAATCTAATAACTTATCAACTACTAACGGAGAGTAAATATGTTACAATACATCACCAAAAGAATATTAACCTTTATACCAATGACGATAGCTATATCTCTAATTGCTTTTATAATAAGCATAAACGCACCAGGAGATCCTGTTGAAAGATTAACTAAGTCAGCTGGAAGCGAAGGTACTGCTGATGAACAATCTGGAACATCTAAAAAAGAAAAACAAGAAATTAGAAAGAAACTAGGTCTTGATTTACCAATATTTTACATTAATATCACTAATTTATCAGTTAGTGATACTCTCTATAAAATACAAGACAGATCTCATAAAGAAAATTTAAAAAAACTCGCTCACTATTGCGGTAACTGGAGCAGTGTATCTGAATATTATAAAAGTATTTTGGTTTTGGAAAAAAAATCAAAAAAATTATTAGCTGAAAACATAATTAAGGAAAATTATTCTAACATTGATTCAAATACAAATCAAAAAGAATTATTAAATAATATAAACGAAACAATTAACCAAATTGGATTTGAGGTTGGAAGTTTATGTGAAACATCTGAATACAACTTAATTGAATTAAAATTAAATAAAATACAATCTTATATTGACTCAAATCAATATCTAAATCTACTAAAAACAGACTTTAACAAAACTAAAAATCTAAAAAATAATCTAATATCTAACGAGACAAAATGGAAAACATACATACCTAATATCCATTGGTATGGCTCAAAAAATCAATATCATTTGTGGTTATTTGGAAATGGAAAAGATAGAAAAGGTTTGATTAGAGGTGACTTCGGTATTTCATATATAGATAGTCAACAAATATCAACAAAAATATGGGATAAAATTGGAATTTCTTTTGGTCTTTCAATTATTTCTATTCTACTAGCATATTTAGTAAGTATTCCTATTGGAATTTATTCTGCATATCGAAAAGATTCAAAAACAGACAGAATAACATCATTAGTTTTGTTTGTTTTATATTCAATGCCTTCGTTTTTTGTTGGTACAGTTTTATTATTACAATTTGCTAACCCTGACAATTTAAGTTGGTTTCCTGTTTCTGGAATTCAAGACCCAACATTATTTGACTCTGAATGGGGATTCTTTAAAAAAATTGGTCATAGAATGCCTTATTTAATTCTTCCAATTATAACTTACACATACGGTTCATTTGCTTTTTTAAGTAGAATTATGAGAATTGGAATGATTGATATTGTTTCACAAGACTATATTAGAACTGCTAGAGCTAAAGGGCTAGGTGAGAAAAAGGTAATTCTTAAACACGCATTAAGAAACTCTTTATTACCTATTATTACAGTATTTGCAGCGATATTTCCGATGGCAATTGGAGGGAGTATAATTATTGAAATGATATTTTCAATTCCAGGAATGGGACTAGAAATATTTACCTCTATTTTAAATTATGATTACCCAATGATTGTTACTGTATTTACATTATCTGGATTTCTTACAATGCTAGGATATTTGATTGCTGATATATTATATGCTGTTGTAGATCCTCGAATTTCATATAAATAACTTTATGGACAAAAAGAACGAAAACTTTTCATTTAATAAATACGCTTGGAACCAATTTAAAAAAAATAAAATCGCTCTTGTTAGTTTTTATTTTCTAATTTTACTAGTGATTATAGCTGTTTTTGCTCCGTATTTAGCTAATGATAGACCCCTTTATTGTGAATATGAGGGGAACACATTATATCCTGCATTTGCTGAAGATACAAGAACTGATTCTATTTTTAATAGTAGTGGAGAATTTATTAAAGTATTACAGTATGATATTACTGATTGGAGACAATTAAATTTAACAAAAGTTGTATGGGCACCAATTCCGTATTCACCAGGAAGTATGGATAGATATAACAGAGACTATGCTTCTCCTGGAGGAAAACAAAGATATAAATCTCCAGAAGGAGAAATTTTAGATATTCCTAATAGATTTAGACACAGATTAGGAACAGATGGAATTGGAAGAGATTTAGCATCAGGACTAATACATGGTACTAGAATCTCTTTAATGGTAGGTATCGTATCTATGGGGATAGCCGCTCTTATTGGTATAATATTGGGTGCTTTAGCAGGTTTCTTTGGAGACAACAAATTAAAAATGAAAAGAATTAAGTATTATTTTACATTAATTGGTATTTTTCTTGGTCTTTTTTATGGTTTTGGACTTAGAAAATATGAAATTTCAAGTGGATTTAATAATGGTTTTTCAAATGGATTATGGGAAATTACTATAAGTTTATTTTTAATTATTTTATTAACAATAGTATTGAGATTTATTAGTAAATTTATTAATATAGGTAATTTGAAAAAAGAAATATTTGTACCAATAGATACTTTTGTCTCTAGAGGCATTGAATTACTAAATTCAATTCCTAGACTAATATTAATTATTACAATTTCTGCAGTTGTAGAACCTAGTATTTGGATAGTTATGGTAATAATAGGGGTTACTGGATGGACCGGTATCGCAAGATTTACTAGAGCTGAATTTTTAAGAATAAGATCACTTGAATATATTCAAGCCGCACAATCTCTAGGATTTACTTCTGTTAGAACTATATTTAAACACGCATTACCGAACGCTTTAGCTCCGGTTTTTGTTAGTATTGCGTTTGGTATAGCTTCTGCAATATTAATTGAAAGTGGTCTATCTTTCTTAGGAATTGGAGTGCCTGATGATATTGTTACATGGGGACAACTTTTAAATCTAGGAAGACAAAACTTAGAAGCTTGGTGGTTAATATTATATCCTGGAATAGCAATTTTTCTTACAATAACAATCTATAATATGATTGCGGAAGCGTCCAGAGACGCTCTAGATCCAAAATTAAAAAGCTAATAATAATTTAAAAATATCATGAACAAATTCATTTTTTGTATTATTATTTTCGTGCTAATATTTATAATAAACTATCCTGTCTCTACTACGGCGTATGTTAGTGGCTCACCAGGAGGAAAAACCAATTCTCCGTTAGACGGAAATACTTGCAATGGATGTCACACTGGAAATTTAAATTCTGGTCCAGGTTCATTTAACATATCCTCCGATATTCCCATAAATGGATATGTTCCAGGCGAAACCTATACTATTACAGTACAGGGATCACATCCGTCCTACAACAAATATGGATTTGAACTAACAGCAGAAAATTCTATAGAAAAGATTGGAGAATTCAATATTATAAACTCATCACAAACAAAACTAACTAATAATAACTCTGTAACTCATAAGATTACAGGTACACTTGGCTCAGCTACTAAATCATGGAATGTTGATTGGATCGCTCCCAACAGCGGATCTGGACCTGTAAAATTTTACGCCGCGGGAATGAATGCGAATGGAAACAATACCAATTCAGGAGATCAAGTTCATACAACGTCATATACTGTTAATGAAGAAAATACAGTTTCGTTGAACAATTTAAATGAAAAGTATAAAGTATTTGTAAATAGTGATAATATTATAATTGAAGGAAGTCTAGATTTAAAGAAAATATCAATATCAAACATTAATGGTCAAACGATTTATAATGACATAAATATTTCTCTGCCTAAAAAAATTAATGCCTCTATTTTCAAATCAGGAATATATATTATAAGTTATATGGACAAAAATGATAATATATACAATAAAAAAATCTCAATTAATTAAGATTTTAAATTTATACATACAATTTCTCAATAATTATATTTTAAATTCTCAATAAAATTCAATTTTTTTTAAATTAAATTAAATAAAAACTAAATTAAAGGTAAATTTTTTTTACTTAAAATATGCGTTTAAATAATATAACATAAAATATTGGGAATTAAGATTTTATAATTTTAATTTGACAATTTGTCAGTGTTCATTTTAAGTGGTTTTAAAGTATCTTAATGTTTTGTATTTTTGTGATTATGAGAATTGATATTATTACAATTTTTCCAGAGTATTTTAAAAGTCCTTTTTCTCACTCAATTTTAAAAAGAGCTCAAGAAAACAATTTAATAGAAATAAAAATTCACAACTTAAGAGACTATTCAAAAAATAAACAAAAGAGCGTAGACGACTATCAATTTGGAGGAGGAGCGGGAATGGTTTTAAATATAGAACCAATTGACTTGTGTATTAAAGATTTAAAATCTAAAAGAAATTATGATGAAATAATTTATTTAACTCCAGACGCAAAAAATTTAAATCAAGAAAAATGTAATTTTCTCTCAACTTTAAAGAACATAATTATACTTTGTGGACACTATAAAGGAATAGACCATAGAGTAAGAGACAATTTAATCACAATGGAAATTTCAATAGGAGATTATGTGTTGACTGGAGGAGAATTAGCAGCAGCTGTTCTAACAGACTCTATTTCAAGATTGATACCAGGGGTAATTTCAGACGAAACATCCGCTCTCTCTGATTCTTTTCAGGACAATTTATTATCTCCCCCTATTTACACAAGACCTTCAGATTACAACGGATGGAAAGTACCAAAAATTCTTCTTTCTGGAAATCAAAAACTAATTGAAAAATGGAGAGAAGACAAATCTATAGAAAGAACAAAAAGTATTAGACCCGATCTTCTAAGATAAATTAATTTTTCTTATTAAAAAATCAACCCTAATATAAAAAATTATTAGTAATATTGCATTCCTTTTAGAAAATTAATAATTAAGTAATTAAATGAACTTAACAGAACAAATTTCTCAAGAAATAAATACCATTAATGAAATCCCTAATTTTGCAGCCGGAGACACTATAACTGTATTCTATAAAATTAGAGAAGGAAACAAAGAAAGAATTCAGTTTTTTAAAGGAGTAGTTTTACAAAAAAGAGGAACAGGAGCAACTGAAACATTTACAATAAGAAAAATGTCGTCTGGTATCGGTGTAGAAAGAATATTTCCAATAAACTCTCCATTAATTGATAAAATTGAAGTAAATAAAAAAGGAAAAGTTAGAAGAGCTAGAATTTTCTATTTAAGAAACTTAACTGGTAAATCTGCGAGAATTAAAGAAAAAAGATAATTATATCAAGAAAAGTTAAAAATCCTATTCTAATGAATAGGATTTTTTAGTTTATAATAGTGCATTCAGTTCTTCTATTTTTCGATCTACCCTCTTTTGTTCGATTATCATATAAAGGTTTATCTTCTCCATGACCTTTGAAACTCAATCTTTTCGCATCAACACCTTTTTCTATCAAATATTCATATACTGAGCTAGCTCTATTTGTTGAAAGAATTAAATTTTTTTCCCTGCTACCAATATCATCTGTATGACCAGAAATCAACAATTTCAATTCCGAGTTAGATTTTAAATAAATAGCAAACTCTGTTAAAATAGCCCTTGAAGCAAAATTTAAATTAAATGAATCTGTTTTGAAATATATATTATTTAACTCAAAGGTTTGACCACTTTTAACTTTGTCAATTTCTATATCCATTCTTGAAGGACCTGTAAAATTTTCATCGTTAGAAGAAATATAGTGAGAGTTAAATGCGTATCCATCTTTATTAAACGTAATTATCACGTCATCGGTTTCTTCTAAAGTTAACGCACTGACGAATTTACCTCCATCTACAGATATTTTAGTCACTTCATTAGTTGTCAGGTTTTTTAATTCTAGAGAAACACTATCTACTAAAAGCCCATCACTATCTTTAATATCACCTTTTAAAAATAAAACTCTTTCCGGCCTGACTTTATCATACAAATCAAAAGAATAGAGATCCCATCCACCTACTCCTTCTAATTTATTAGAACAAAAATAAGCAGTTTTACCATCAGTAGTTACAAACATTCCTAACTCATCATTTTCTGAGTTAATCGGATAACCTAAGTTTTGAGGTTCTTTCCAATTACCATCTTCTCCTAGTTTAGAAATAAACATATCATACCCCCCTAAAGATGGAAATTTTTGAGAGGCATAATACATTGTTTCTCCATCTACATGAAAGAAAGGTGTTTTCTCATTTAATTTTGAATTTATAACATCTCCCATATTTTGAGGAGCACCCCAATATCCAAACTTGTCTTTTTTAACTACATATAAATCAGTTCCACCAAATCCACCTCTCCTGTCAGAAGCAAAAACCAAAGAATTTCCATCAGAAGAAATTGAAGGTTGAGACTCCCAACTTTTAGGATTATTGACAGTCTTCATTGGCTTTAAATCTGACCAATTTCCATTTTCTTCCTTTTCTACATAATAAATATCACAGTTGTCATAAGAAGAATAAAATTGACTGCAAATTGTAAAATATAGAATTTTATTATCAATAGTTATGGTAGCACCTCCTTCATTATTATTCTGATTAAAAGGGTAGGACATTTCTTTTCCCTCATTAAAACCATCCATATTTCCTTCACTGAATACAAAGTCTTCAGATTTCTTGATCACAACTCCATACTCGTCCCTCAAACCTCTTCTAGTATATAAAGCTAACTCCTGATCTGGAGAAATTAACGGAAGATACTCATCGGCTTTAGTAGAAACCCCTTCAACTATTTCAGGATTATAAGGAACAGTATCACTCATAATTTTAGCCAAAATCTTTGCGTTCTCTAATGTGAAAGCAGCTTCTTCTTTTAATCTAGGCTTTAAACCAATTTCTGTTGCTTTTTCAATATAGTCTACACATATTTGCCAATCTCTCAAATCGTAATGAATCATACCAATAATATAATTAGAGGAAGAAAAATTATCTGAACATAAAGCTAAACACTTGTTAGCATACTCTCTTGACCTAATAATATCGTCCTTTAACCAGTAGATAAGAGCATACATATCATATATTTGAGCCGAACTTCCTTCTTTAGACTCTATGTCTGAGAGTAAATTTTTTACATCAGAAAATGAATAGTATCTCAAATTCTGATTTAATTTTTTCATAATCTTCACAGATCTCTTTTTCTTCACATAACAATCTAGATTCAGATCATTTTGAGCTGAAAGTAATAACACAAAAAAAAATGATAATATAAATGTAATAATTTTCATTAATTCATTAACTCTTTTTCTTCAACCAATCTGAGCTGACCCTCAGTAGAAGCCACAATAGTAGCGACAGTAGCATCACCTGTGACATTTACCACAGTTCTTAACATGTCCAATAATCTATCTACTCCAAATATTAAAGCGAGTCCTTGGGTAGGAACTCCAATAGCTCCCAGAACAATAACTAACATTACCATGCCAGCCCCTGGTACCGCCGCTGCGCCTATGGACGCGAGTGTTGCGGTTAATACGATAGTCAATTGTTGTCCCACATCCAAATCAATTCCAAAAGCTTGTGCAATAAAAACAGCTGCTACAGCTTGATATAAAGAAGTACCGTCCATGTTGATTGTAGCTCCTAAAGGTAACACAAAAGATGAAACCTCTTTAGAAACTCCAATATGTTGTTCACATCTCTCCATTGTTACTGGTAGAGTAGCTGCACTTGAACTAGTCGAAAACGCTAGCATTTGAGCGGGAGAAATTCCTTTGAAAAAATCTAAATATTTAATTTTAGTAAAGATTTTTAAGATTAGTGGATAAACAGTAAAAATCATTATTAGCAAACCAACAATTACTGTTACAGAATATTTTGCTAAAGCAATAAATAATTCCGCAGATGCTCCAAAGTCTACAACTAAACCAGATAAAAGTGCAAATACTCCATAAGGTGCGGAAATCATTATTAAATCGACAATCTGAAGAATAATATCATTTATTCCATCAAAAAACCCTTTGACATGTGATATCTTTTCATCCGGTAACATCACCATGGATATTCCAAAAAAAATTGCAAAAAATATCACTTGAAGCATATTTTTATTATTACTAGCAGAATCAAAAATATTTGTTGGAACAATATCAATTAAAAACTGAAGTGGCCCCTCTTCCCTCACCGATTCTGCATCAGCAATTTTCTTACTAGTACTCTCTTCTACTTGTTCTGTTTTAGTTACGGAATCCTTATCAAATCCAAAACCAGGTTTAACACTATTTACAAGAATCAAACCAATTATTACTGCTATTAGGGTTGATGTTAAATAAATAGCTATAGTTTTGACTCCAATCCGACTAAGTTTTGAAATATCAGACAAAGACGCAACTCCTTTTATTAATGAAGCAAAAACTAATGGTACCGCAATTAATTTTAATAGATTAACAAAAATTGTTCCCCATGGCTTTATCCAATTATTAGTAAAATCTATCCAATCCATTTTAGAAGCCAATATCCCAAATAGAACACCTAATATCATACCGATAATTATCTTCCAATGTAAAGCTAGTTTTTTCTTCATGCTAAATTTTATTTGTTTTACTCTTTAAATAGGCATCTAATAAAGATAAAGCTAACATACTCTCAACAATAGGAACCGCTCTTGGTACAACACAAGCATCATGCCTTCCCTTTGCTGTAAATTCTACTTCTTCCCCATGTGTATTTATACTTTTTTGAGTTTGCATAATTGTTGCAACCGGCTTAAAAGCCAGTTCACAGTAAATATCATTCCCATTACTTATTCCACCTAATATACCTCCAGAAAAATTCGTTTTGGTTGTACCATCTTGTTCTGCAACAACATCATTAACCACACTTCCTTTAGTTGAAGAGATATCATATCCTTCAAAACCATATTTAAATCCGTGAACGGCATTTATTGAGAGCATAGCTTTTCCTATTTCAGCATGTAACTTTTCAAAAACAGGCTCTCCCCATCCAACAGGAACTCCAGTGGCAATACATGTGATTTCTCCACCTATAGTATCTCCCTCTTTTTTTGTTTTCTCAACTTCTTTAATCATTCTAATTGCAGTTTCAGTATCAGGGCATCTAACTATATTTTCATCAATTTTAGAAAGATTAACACTTCTATAACATTTATTAAATCTTACAGAACCAACAGAACTAACAAATGCTGTTATACTCACTCCTAAACCACTTAAAATCTGCTGTGCGAGCGATCCAGCTACTACCCAATTAGCAGTGTCTCTAGCAGAAGCTCTACCTCCACCTCTGTAATCTCTTAATCCGTATTTTTTTTGATAAGTGAAATCTGCATGTGAAGGACGAAATATATCTTTTATGTGTGAATAATCCTTACTTTTTGCATCTTCATTTTTTATTATAAAACCAATTGGTGCTCCAGTAGAAACTCCTTCAAATAGACCTGAAAGAAACTCCACTTTATCACTTTCTTTTCTTTGAGTAGTAATTTTGGATTGACCAGGTTTTCTTCTATCTAACTGGGATTGAATAAAATCTATATCAATTTTAATTCCAGAAGGACAACCATCAATAATTCCACCAATAGCTTTTCCGTGAGATTCTCCAAAAGTAGTTAATCTGAAAATTTTCCCGAAATTATTTCCCATAACGCAAATATAAGAATAATGAATGACCTAAATTTTGTAATTTTGCCCAAATGAAGACAGTAATAAAAAATATTTCAGAATTAGTTCAAACCGAATCATCTCCAAAAAAATGGGCTGCGGGTCAAGAAATGTCCGAATTAAATACTATAAGAGACGCTTTTTTAGAATATTCAGATGGTATCATAACTTCATTTGGAGGTATGGAAGAATGGAAAGGTATCGAGGATTGGAACAACACCAAAATTATTGATGCAGAAGGAGGAATGGTCTTTCCTACTTATTGTGATTCACATACACATCTTGTTTTTTCTGATAGTAGAGAAGAAGAGTTTGTAGACAGAATCAAAGGGCTTTCCTATGAAGAGATTGCTGAAAGAGGAGGAGGAATATTAAATTCAGCAGAAAAGCTTCAAAAAGTACCAGAGGAAGAACTTTATAAAGAATCCTTAGAGAGATTAAATAATCTCATAAAATTAGGAACAGGAGCCATTGAGATTAAAAGCGGATACGGACTAAACTTAGAAGCAGAACTAAAAATACTTCGCGTAATTAAAAAACTAAAGAAAAACACTGAAGTAACTATAAAATCTACCTTTTTAGGAGCTCATGCACTTCCAAAAGAATACAAAGACAAAAAAGATAGCTACATGGATTTGGTAATAAATAAGATGCTTCCAAAAGTTGCATCAGAAGATTTAGCTGATTATGTTGATATATTCTGTGAAAAAGGATATTTTACAATCAAAGACACAAAAAGATTATTAGAAGCAGCAAAAAAATATGGACTACAAGCTAAAACACACGTAAATCAGTTTAATTCTATAGGAGGAATTAAAACCTCAGTAGAATTAGGAGCGCTGTCAGTAGATCATCTTGAAGTGATGGAAAATAATGATTTTGAAATTTTAAAAAATTCTGATTGTATGCCAACTATATTACCATCTTGTTCTTTTTTCTTGGGAATACCATACGGACCGGCAAAACGAATGATTGATGAAGGACTACCTGTAGCACTAGCCTCAGACTACAACCCAGGGTCCTCACCTAGCGGTAATATGAATTTTGTATCTTCATTAGGATGTATAAAGATGAAAATGACACCTGAACAAGTAATAAATGCTACTACAATTAATACGGCTTACGCCATCGGATTAGAAAAAGAATTAGGAAGTATTTGTGTTGGCAAAAAAGCAAATTTATTCATCACAAAAAACATACCTTCGTATGCTTACATCCCATATAATTTTGGTGAAATCTGTATTGAAAAAGTAATTCTTAATGGAAAAATCATGTAAAAAAAAACGGACATAAATGTCCGTTCTAATTTATTGTTAAAATATATTCTTCTGACTTAAACAGCTTTAATATCTTTAGCAACAGGTCCTTTTTCACCGTCACCTACTTCAAAAGTAACTGACTGATTTTCTACTAACTTTTTAAATCCTTCCATTTGGATTTCACCAAAGTGAGCGAAATAATCTGTACCGTCTTCACCTGTGATGAATCCGTAACCTTTAGTTGAATTGAACCATTTTACTGTACCTTCCATAATTGTTTGTTTTTAATTTATATTTGTTAATGTTTGGGGAACAACCCCATATTTGATGCAAATGTAAGTAATTTTTATTAAATATTTTTTTTTTAAAAAATCTCTCCTTTTGAAGAGAGTAAAGTGTTCTGTAAAAGCATGGCTATTGTCATTGGTCCAACACCACCAGGCACAGGTGTGATATAAGAGGATTTTTGTTTTACATCTTCAAAACATACATCTCCTAACAACTTCCAGCCACTTTTTGTTTTATCTGATTTAACCCTGGTAATACCAACATCAATTACACAAACTCCTTCTTTTATCATATCAGAGGTAATAAACTCTGGCTTCCCAAGTGCAACAATTAGTATATCAGCTGATTTAGTAATTTCTTTTAAATTTCGCGTCCTACTATGAGCAAGAGTTACGGTACAATTTCCAACTTTATTATTCTTTGACATTAAAATACTCATTGGAGAACCAACAATATGACTTCTTCCAATTACAACACAATGTTTTCCAGAAGTATCAACATCATACCTTTTAAGAAGCTCCACTATACCTGCGGGAGTAGCTGGTATATAGGTGGGAAGATTTAACACCATTTTTCCAATATTAAAAGGATGAAATCCATCTACATCTTTTTTGGGGTTAATAGCTTGCGTTATTTTCATTGAATCAATATGTATGGGAAGGGGAAGTTGAACAATTAATCCATCAATATCTTGATTATTATTAATTTTTTCTATTTCAAATAGTAACTCTTCTTCTGTAATATTTTCTGAGAGTCTGATAAGAGTTGATTCGAAACCTACTTTTTCACAAGCTTTTACTTTTGCGTTTACATATGTTTCACTAGCACCGTCATTTCCTACTAAAATAGCAGATAAATGAGGTGCTTTCCCTCCAACAGAAATTATTGATTTTACTTCACTTGCAATTTCATCTTTAATATCATTAGATGTTTTTTTCCCGTCTAAAATTATCATATTTATTTTATCTGTTTCCTGACATTCCTCCTCTACTCCTCATCATTTGCATCATTTGTTTAGCTCCTCCTCCCTGCATCATTTTCATCATTTTACCCATTTGTGAAAATTGTTTGATTAATTGATTTACTTCTTGAACAGAAGTTCCACTTCCGTCAGCAATTCTCTTTTTTCTACTTCCGTTTAAAACAATAGGGTTCTGCCTTTCATATGGGGTCATTGAATGAATGATTGATTCTATGCCTTTAAAAGCATCATCATCTAAATCTACCTCCTTCATCATTTTTCCCATTCCAGGGATCATACCCATCAAATCCTTCATATTACCCATCTTCTTAATTTGCTGAATCTGTTTTAAAAAATCATCAAAACCAAAAGTATTTTTTGCAATTTTCTTTTGCATTTTTCGAGCTTCCTCCTCATCAAATTGTTGCTGGGCTCGCTCCACGAGAGAAATTACATCTCCCATTCCAAGGATTCTAGAAGCCATTCTGTCTGGATGAAACACATCTAAACCATCCATTTTTTCAGATGTTCCTATAAACTTTATTGGCTTATCTACAACAGAGCGTATGGTAAGTGCAGCCCCACCTCTCGTGTCACCATCTAACTTTGTAAGCACTACACCATCGAAATTTAATCTGTCGTTGAACGCTCTAGCAGTATTTACGGCGTCTTGTCCAGTCATGGAATCTACAACAAACAATATCTCGTTAGGACTAATTGCTTTTTTAACTTCTTCAATTTCTGACATCATTTGCTCATCTACGGCAAGTCTACCTGCAGTATCTACTATAACTACATTGTGTCCGTTTGATTTCGCATGTTTTATTGCTTTTTTAGCAATTTCAACAGGGTTTTTATTTTCAATTTCTTTATATAAATCAACATGTATCTGATCCGCAAGCACACTTATTTGATCGATTGCTGCTGGACGATACACATCACACGCTACAAGTAAAGGCCTTTTATTCTTTTTACTTTTAAGATAAAGTGCTAATTTTCCAGAGAAAGTTGTTTTACCCGAACCTTGTAACCCTGAAATTAATATAACTGTAGGACTACCTTTTAAATCTATTTCGGAATGAGAACTTCCCATAAGATCAGTAAGTTCATCTTTCATTATTTTAGTAAGAAGCTGACCAGGTTCAACCGCGGTTAATACTTGCTGTCCAAGGGCTTTTTGTTTTACTCTTTCTGTAAAAGATTTCGCTGTTTTAAAATCAACATCTGCCTTTATAAGAGCTTTTCGAATTTCTTTTATAGTTTGAGCTACATTTATTTCTGATATAGATCCCTTTCCCTTAAGTGTTTTAAATGCTTTCTCTAACTTTTCTGATAAATTATCAAACATAGAATGTTTTTCTTATAATTAAGTGCAAATATAGTTTTTTGATTAATATCAGAAGTTTAATACTCTTAATTTGTTGCATAAAATTCTATATAAAAGCCAATTATTAATTGTATGTAATAAGAAGTTATAAACAGAATCTATATACTAAATCATTATTATCTTCTTAAGTAAGGATTTTCCGAGAATATATTGTCTAATTAATCCTCTAGTAACCTTCTTTTTTTTATCATTCTTCTTGTTAGTATAGATACAGGGACCATAATAATTAAGAACATTCCTAATAGACTATAATAGCTGATATAAGATCTTTTTGATAGTTCAACTCCCTTTTCCAAAGAAATAATTTCTGACTTAGTATATCTTTTAAGAACCCCTAATGAATCTTTCCTCTCCTCATTATCATAAAACTTAACCACAATTCTAAAATTTTTATCATCAACTATGTTATCTAACACAAACTTTTGAGGATAAGAATCTTTGTCAGAGAGATCGTTATTCACCCAAGACCCCTGATATATACTTAATAATTCTTGTTGAGATATCTCAGGAAATATAAAAATCGAATCCGAAATTATAAATTGAGAAATAACTCTCTTTTCAGGATTAAAGTAATCAATATAAGCGTAAAAGGTATCCTTTAGTCTATTTTCAGGACCCATGGATAAAAAAATGATACTAATTAATGAACCAATTACAAAAAATTTCAATCTTCTAAACATAACTACAGGGCAGTAATTATTAAATCTAAATCTTTGTAAGGAAAATTAAACATCTTACTTAATGTTTTATTTGTCATCATATTTTTAAAAGTATAGATACTACTTCTAATTCCTTCATCTGTCTTTATAAGGTTATTTATCCCTCCTTCTTCACCCATTTTAATTAATAGAGGTGATATTACATTACAAATAGCAAAAGAAGAAGTACGAGCAACTCTTGAAGCTATGTTTGGGACACAATAATGAATAACACCATGTTTAGTAAATACCGGATTTTTGTGAGAAGTAACTTCAGAAGTTTCAAAACATCCTCCCGAATCTATACTTACATCAATTATTACTGAACCCTCTTTCATATTCTTTATCATCTCTTCACTAACAACGCAGGGTGTTTTTCCGTCTCCAGATCTTAAAGCTCCAACTACAACATCTGCTCTTCTTAGCGCCTTTTTTAAACTTTTAGGCAAAATTATAGACGTACTAATATTTCGATTAGAAATATCTTCTAATCTTTTCAATCTTGACAAAGAGGTATCAAATACTCTAACATTAGCTCCTAATCCAATTGCAGTTTTACATGCATATTCGCCTACAGTTCCAGCCCCAATAATTACAACATCAGTTGGAGAAACTCCAGTTATACCCCCAAGGATTAATCCCTTTCCCATATTTATATTACTTAAATACTCAGAAGCTATCAGTAATGCGGAAGTACCTGCTATCTCACTCATACTCCTTAACAGAGGAAGTTTTTCTTCATCATCTCTAATATGTTCTATTGCTAGCGATGTTACATTTTTTTCTAACAATGATTTAAAATATTTTTTTTCACGTGTTTCCAACTGAATAGCAGAAATAAGTTGTTGATCCTTTTTAAGCAATTTTAATTCTAAATTTGTAGGGGGTTCAATTTTAACAATCACATCAGATTCATAAACCTCTTCCTTGGTGTAAACAATCTCAGCCCCAGCTTCAGAGTATTCAACATCAGAAAAATTGGATCCCTTGCCAGCATTACTTTCGATTAATACATTGTGGCCATTATGAACTAACAATGAAACCGCGTCAGGTGTTAAAGAAATTCTATTTTCTTGGAATGATATCTCTTTAGGAATCCCGATTTTTAATTTTTTAAAATCCTTTTTTACTTCTAACATTTCGTCCTTAGTTAAAATACCAAAACTTCCGTATACATTATCTTTTTTCATAAATTATATAATTTCTATTATTCTAGTTTCTTTATCAACTAAAATTTTAACATTCAAAACATTTTTTGGTATAAGTGATTTTATCTTTTCAGGCCACTCCACAAAACATAAACTATTTTTATAAAAATACTCCTCATACCCTAAATCTAACGCTTCTATTTCATCTTCAATCCTGTAAAAATCAAAGTGAAATACAGGACTCCCGTCAAATTTAACATACTCATTTACAATAGAAAAAGTAGGACTACTAACATTTTCTTTTACTCCCAACTCGAAACAAATAGCTTTTATTAGAGCAGTTTTTCCAACTCCCATTTTTCCATAAAAACAAATAACGTTATTTGAATCTAATGATTCTATAATAGTTTTAGCAACTTTATTTAATTCTGAAATGCAATTTACAATAAATTTCATTAATTTTATTTTGTTTTTAAAGTTAATAATGGAATCAACATCTCTTGCATTGACACACCTCCATGTTGGAAAGTGTTTTTATATACGTTCACAAACTGATTATAATTATTTCTGTAAACAAAAAACATATCTTCTTTAGCAAATATATACTTTGAACTGACATTTTGTTTAGGTAAAAAATATTCTTCAGGTCGATTCATTACAAAAACATCGCTTAATTTAAAATCTAAATTTTTTCCTTGCTTATATCTAAGGTTAGAGTTAACATTCCTATCTCCAATTATCTTTGAGGGCTTGTTTACATTTATAGTACCATGATCGGTAGTAATAATAATATTAGCGTCTTGTTTTGCTATTTGTTTCATTATATCTCTTAATGGAGAATGTTCGAACCAAGAGGCTGTTAAAGAACGATATGCCGCGTCATCATCTGCAAGTTCCTTTATAACTTTCATATCTGTTCTAGCGTGAGAAAGCATATCAACAAAATTATAAACTATTACATTTACATCGTTTGTTTTCATATTTGGGATTCTATTTACTACTTTTCTTCCAAAATCAATATTTGTTATCTTTGTGTAAGAGTGTTTTGAATCTCTTTTTCCTAACCTTTGCAACTGATCAACAAAAAAATCTTCCTCAAACATATTTTTACCTCCTTCATCTTCATCATTCTTCCATTTATCAGGAAATCTTCTCCCAATCTCAGATGGTAACATACCAGCAAAAATTGCGTTTCTAGAATATTGAGTTGCTGTTGGTAAAATACTATAGTAAATCTCATCATTGACAAGATCAAAATCTTGTAAAATATTGGGTTCAATTATCTTCCACTGATCATATCTTAAATTATCAATTACAATAAAGTAGGTTGGTATACTTTCTTCCATCAATGGAATTACCCTATTTCTAACAATGTTGTGGGAAAACAATGGGGCATTATTTCCATTTATCCAATCTTTATAATTGTTTCTGACAAACTTGAAAAATTGTGTATTAGCTTCTGTTTTCTGCATACATAGGATATCCTCAACACTTTTATCTCCCGCTTTTTCAAGTTCAAGCTCCCAGTAGGTCAATTTTTTGTAAATATCACTCCATTCATGTTTGTCTAAATTTGATGATAAACTCATTGTAATTTTTCGAAATTCTGTTTGATAATCTCTAGTAGTTTTTTCCTCAATTAATCTACTGGTATCGATATTCTTTTTTATAGAAAGTAAAATCTGACTTGGATTTACAGGCTTAATTAAATAATCTGATATTTTAGATCCAATCGCCTCTTCCATAATACTTTCCTCTTCATTTTTAGTTATCATAACAATCGGAAGATTTGGTCTTTTTCTCTTGATAAGACTAAGAGTTTCAAGACCAGAAAGACCAGGCATATTCTCATCCAAAAATACTAACTCAAACATACTCTCTTCTAACACTTCCAACGCCTCATTACCACTATTTACTGGAGTTATTTTATACCCTTTTCCTTCCAAATAAATAATGTGAGGTTTCAATAATTCTATTTCATCATCTATCCAAAGTATTGATATCATCTTTTATTAATTTAGTTTTACAAAAATCAAAAAATAATCCGTTATTTGCCCTATAATGAATAAAACAAAGAAGAATAAAATTATTAACGATCCAATTTATGGTTTTATTACCATAGAAAAAGGAATAATTTTAGATTTAATAGAACATCCGTTTTTCCAAAGACTAAGAAGAATTTCTCAACTAGGACTTTCATATTTAGTATATCCTGGAGCATATCATACCAGATTTCACCACGCACTAGGATGTATGTTTTTGATGAAAAAAGCAATACAACAATTAAGAAACAAAGGGCATGAAATTACTAAAAAAGAGTCAGAAGCACTGAAAATAGCAATCTTACTACACGATATAGGTCATGGCCCCTTCTCTCACGCCTTAGAGCATAGTATAGTAAACAATATTTCTCATGAAGATTTATCTAATATATTTATGAACAAATTAAATGAGGAGTTTAACGGAAAACTTGATTTAGCAATAAAAATATTTAATAACAAATACTCAAAAAAATTTTTACATCAATTAGTTTCTTCTCAGATTGATATGGACCGATTAGACTATCTTAAAAGAGATAGTTTCTTCACTGGAGTTACAGAGGGAAATATTGGGACAGAAAGAATTATAAATATGTTTGATGTTGTTAATGATGAATTAGTAATTGAGGAAAAAGGAATTTATTCTATTGAGAAATTTTTAATTGCTAGAAGGTTGATGTATTGGCAAGTATATTTACATAAGACTGTATTATCAGTAGAACACACTCTCATAAAAATATTAAAAAGAGCAAAAGAATTAATAAAAAATGGCATAATATTAAGATCTACCAATCCATTAAAAATATTTTTAAAAAACAACTACAAGTTAGATGATTTATCAAACAATAACAACTTATTAGAATCTTTTTCGGAATTGGATGACCATGATATTTATTACTGTATTAAAGATTGGAAAAATAATTCGGACTTTGTATTATCCTCTCTTTGTAAAAGAATTCTCCACAGAGAACCCTTAAAGATTTTAATTCAGAACTCTCCATTTTCTAAAAAGATTCTAAAAAAAATTAAAAATAACACAAAGAAACATTTTAAGCTGAATGATGAAGAGTTAGAATATTTAATATTTACAGATAAAGTAAGTAATAACACTTATCAGTACTGTGAAGCTCAAATTAATATTTTAATGAAAAATGGAAAAATTAAGGACATAACTGAAGCCTCTGACCAGTTTGATATTGAAGCTCTTAACAAAACTGTAAACAAATATTTCCTTTGCTATCCAAACTTAACAAACTAGTAAAAGAATTTCTTAAGTTTGCAATATGAAATATACGTCTGAAGAAATTGCAAATATTCTTAATGGAACCATTGAAGGAGACTCTTCTAAAACAATTAGCTCTATTGCAAAAATTGAAGAAGGAAAAAATGGAGACCTTTGTTTTTTATCGAACTCAAAATATAATCCATATTTGTATACAACCAAAGCTTCAGTAGTTATAGTAAATAAAAACCTACCTATTGAAAAAAAAGTAAATTGCACTCTCATTAAAGTAGAAGATGCTTATGTCGCTTTTTCCAAGTTATTAGAACTTTATAATAAATCAACACTTCCCAAATCAGGAATTTCTAAAAAATCTGATATTTCTAAATCAGCAAAAATTGGTAATAACTGTTACATTGGACCATTTGTTTTTATTGGAGAGAATGTAATTATCGAAGATAACACTTTTATTTTCCCTCACACATTTGTTGGAAATAATACATCAATTGGTTCTAGAACAACAATTTTTTCAGGAGTCAAGATATATAACAATTGTAAGATTGGTAATGATAATATTATACATGCTGGCGCGATTATTGGTGCAGATGGCTTTGGTTTTGCTCCAAACTCAGAGGGTAATTACAAAAAAATTCAACAAATAGGGAATGTTGTAACTAAAGAATTTGTAGAAATAGGATCAAACACAACAATAGATAGAGCAACTATAGGTTCAACATTGATCAAGAAAGGTGTAAAATTAGATAATCAAATTCAAATTGGTCACAATGTAGTTATTGGTGAAAATACAGTTATAGCAGGACTAGTCGGAATTGCGGGAAGCTCAAAAATTGGAAACAATTGTATGATTGGAGGTTCTACTGGAATTGCAGGTCACTTAAAAATAGGAAACAATGTAAGAATAGCTGGACATACAGGGGTAGGTTCTAATATAAAAGATGGAGAAACAATTCAAGGTCCTTATGCTTTTAATCAAAAAGATTTTTTAAGGTCCTATATCATCTTTAAAAGATTACCAAAAATGTACGAAACTCTAAACAAAATAGAGAAGTCTTTGTTAAAATAATGGAAAAACAAAAAACAATAAAAAATACAATTCACTTTTCAGGAAAAGGCATTCACACAGGAGTATTTACTAAAATGACCCTAATTCCAGCAAAAGAAAACAATGGTATTGTTTTTGTAAGAACTGATAAAGACAATACAAGAGTTAAAGCGAATGTTGAAAATATATATTCCACAGAAAGAAGCACCAATCTTAAAAAAAATAATGTTTTTGTTAAAACTGTTGAGCATATCTTAGCAGCTATTGTTGGGAACAACATTGATAATGTTGATATTTTAATTGACAATGAAGAGGTTCCAATTTTAGATGGTAGTGCTAAAGAGTTTTCTGAAAAAATAACAAGTGCAGGAGTAGTAATACAAAAATCATGGAAATATATATACAATGTCGAGAAGGAAATTTATTATAAAGATGAGGAAAGTGGAACTGAAATTATTATAATACCAGATGATGAGTATAATATTGATGTTACTATTGATTATAATTCACATACCTTAGGAATTCAGAAATCTAATCTTTCTTCTATAAAGAATTTTAATGTTGAGATAGCTCCTTCTAGAACATTTTGTTTTTTACATGAGTTAGAACTACTATTAGAAAACAATCTAATTAAAGGGGGGGATATAAATAATGCTATTGTTATCGTAGAAAATAAAATAGATAAGAGAAAACTTAGTAATTTTGCAAAAGTTTTTGAAAAGAATGATATTCAAATAACTGAATCAGGAATTTTAAATAATTTAAAATTAAGATATAAAAATGAAGCTGCAAGACATAAGTTATTAGATGTAATTGGAGATTTAGCTTTAATAGGTTTTTCAATAAAAGGGAAAGTTATAGCAACGAAACCAGGACATACACATAACACAAATTTTGCAAGAAAAATTAGAGATTTAATACTAAAAGATATGAAAACAACAGCACCCATAGTTGATTTTAACGAAAAACCTTTTTACAACAGAGAACAAATTAAGGAAATATTACCGCACAGAGATCCTTTCTTATTTATTGATGAAATTAGAGACTTAGGCGATGATTTTATTGTAGGGGTCAAATTTGTAAAAGAAGAAGAGGATTATTTTAGAGGTCATTTTCCTGGGGCTCCAGTTATGCCTGGTGTTTTACAACTAGAAACAATGGCACAAGCAGGTGGAGTCTTAATATTAAACACAGTTGAAGACCCAGAAAATTATCTAACATATTTCATGAAAATTGATAATGCAAAATTTAAACAAAAAGTTCTTCCAGGAGATACAATAATATTCAAATTAGAATTGATATCTCCAATAAGAAGAGGATTGTGTCATATGCATGGAAAAGGATTTGTTGATGGTAAAATAGTTGTTGAAGCTGATTTATTAGCACAAATAGCAAAAAAGTAATTTATGCATCAACCATTATCATACGTTCACGCTGGAGCTAGAATTGACAAATCGGTAGTTATCGATCCATTTGTTACAATCGAAAATAATGTAATAATTGGTAAAGGAACATGGATAGGTTCTAATGTGACAATCATGGAAGGTGCAAGAATTGGAGAAAACTGCAAAATTTTTCCTGGGGCGGTTATTTCCGCAATACCTCAAGATTTAAAATTTAATGGTGAAGAATCTGTTGTTGAAATTGGAAATGAAACAACGATTAGAGAATGTAGTACCATTAATAGAGGAACTTCTATAACAGGTAAAACATTAATTGGAGAGAATTGTCTTATTATGGCATATTCTCATGTAGCACATGACTGTGTTATTGGAAATAACTGTATCATTGTCAATGGAGTAGCATTAGCTGGCCATGTAAAAGTTGGGGATTATGCAATAATTGGTGGTAATTCCTCTGTTCATCAGTTTGTTACAATTGGAAAACACACAATGATATCTGGAGGTTCTTTGGTAAGAAAAGATGTACCTCCATATGTAAAAGCAGCTAGAGAACCACTATCATATATTGGAGTAAATTCTATTGGACTAAGAAGACGTGGATTTCTTGAAGGGAAAATAACAGAAATTCAAGATATATACAGAATTTTGTTTCAAAAAAATAATAATAATTCCCAAGCATTAACAAAGATAGAGGCTGAACTAAGATCGTCTCCAGAAAGAGATGAAATTATATCATTTATTCAAAATTCTGGGAGGGGTATTATGAAAGGATATAAACAAAATTAAATACTATGGCAACAACAGCAGATTTCAGAAACGGATTATGTTTTAATCACAATGGAGAACCTTGGAAAATTGAATCTTTTTTACATGTTAAACCAGGTAAAGGCCCTGCTTTTGTAAGAACAAAAATAAGAAATCTAAACACAGGAAGACTATTAGAAAACACATTTACCTCTGGAGTTAAAATAGATGTCATTAGAGTAGAAAATAGAAAATATCAATTTCTGTACGCAGAAGGAGATGATTTTCATCTAATGAATAATGATGACTTCGAACAAATAATAATGGAAAAGAATTTTATAGATAATTTTGAATTTTTAAAAGAAGGAGAAAATGTTGAAGTATTATTTCACGCAGATGAGGGAATACCTCTTTCTGCACAAGTACCTTCTCATGTTACATTAAAAATATCGCATACGGAACCAGGAATTAAAGGAAATACTGCAACGAATACTTTTAAACCTGCTAAAACTGAAACAGGGGCGGATATTCAAGTCCCATTATTTATTAATGAAGGTGACAAAATTAAAATTGATACTATTAAAGGTTCCTACATTGAAAGAGTAAAAGAATAATAAATTATTTGATCATAATTACAAATGAGTAAAAAACATAATTTTAGCGCAGGACCCTGCATCCTACCACAAGACGTATTAAAAAAAGCTTCGGAAGCAATTATAAATTTTAATAATGATAATCTGTCATTAATTGAAATTTCTCATAGGAGCAAGCCATTTGTAAATGTAATGGAAAAAGCTAGAAATCTTGTAAAAGAACTTCTAGATGTACCCATTGGATATTCCATATTATTCTTACAGGGTGGTGCAAGCCTAGAATTTCTTATGGCTCCAATTAATCTGATGAAAAAAGATGGGGGAAAATCTGCCTACCTAAATACAGGAACATGGTCAAAAAAAGCTATTGCAGAAGCAAGAAACTTTGGTGAAGTAATAATAGTAGGTGATTCATCCGACGAAAATTATAAATACATTCCTAAAGAATATTATATTCCAGAAGATGTTGATTATTTTCATTGTACATCTAACAATACTATTTTTGGAACACAAATTAAAGATTTTCCTAAAGTTCCATCATTAATGGTTTGTGATATGAGTTCTGACATTTTCAGCAGAAGAATAGATGTGAGTAAATTTGACTTAATATACGCTGGTGCTCAAAAAAATATGGGACCGGCAGGAACTACGCTTGTTATTGTTAAAGACGAAATTCTTGGAAAAACTGGAAGAAAAATTCCTACCATGTTAGATTACAACACTCATATTTTAAAAGAAAGTATGTTTAATACTCCTCCTGTTTTTGCTGTATATGTTTCTATGCTTACTCTTGAGTGGTTAAAAGCTCATGGAGGAGTAGAGTGGATAGAAGAAGTGAATGAAAGAAAAGCAAAAATGCTTTACTCTGAAATAGACAGAAATCCTTTATTTACAGGAGTTGCGAATAAAGTAGATAGATCAACTATGAATGTAACATTTAATCTTACGAACACTTCTTTATTAGATAAATTTGATGTTCTCTGTCAAGAAGCTGGGATTAGCGGTCTAAAAGGTCATAGATCTGTGGGAGGATATAGAGCATCCATATACAACGCACTTCCATTAGAAAGCGTTGAAGTTTTAGTAAATGTAATGAAAAACATAGAAAATAATTAAAAATGATTAAAATATTAGCGAATGATGGAATCTCCAACTCTGGAGTTATAGCTTTAGAGAATAAAGGATTTGATGTTATTACAAAAAAAATAAATCAAGAAGATTTAATTTCTAAAATAAATTCTGAAAACTATGAAGTACTATTAGTTAGATCAGCTACAACTGTCAGGAAGGATTTGATTGATGCTTGTCCTAATTTAAAGATTATTGGAAGAGGAGGTGTAGGAATGGATAATATTGATGTAGAATATGCTAAAGAAAAAGGTATTGAAGTTTATAATACCCCGTCAGCTTCCTCTAATTCAGTAGCTGAATTAGTTTTCTCCCACTTATTTGGAATGGTAAGATTTCTATATGAATCTAATAGACAAATGCCATTAGAAGGAGATTCTAATTTTAAAAATTTAAAAAAAGCATATTCTGGAGGCAAAGAACTTTCTAAAAAAACTCTGGGTATTATTGGGTTTGGAAGAATAGGTCAAGAGGTCGCTAAAAAAGCAATAGGTTTAGGAATGAATGTTATTGCAAATGATAAATTTATTTCTGAAGCGAATATTACATTAAACTTTTATAATGGTGAAAAGAAAACTTTTACTATAGAAACATCTTCACTAGAAGAAGTATTAAAAAATTCTGATTTTATCTCTCTACACATTCCTAAAGTTGAAAATAAAGCAGTCATTGGAGCTGAAGAAATTGGTTTAATGAAAACTGGAGCAGGTATTATTAATACCTCAAGGGGAGGTTTAATTGATGAAGATGCTTTAATGTTTGCATTGGATAAAGGAAAATTAAGCTATGCTGGTCTTGATGTATTTGAAAATGAACCAAAACCAAGTATTCATTTGATGATGCATAATAGTATTTCTCTAACTCCTCATATTGGAGCCGCAACTCAAGAAGCTCAGGATAGAATAGGTACAGAATTGGCAGATAAAATAATTACTTATTTCAAAAACTGATAGTGGCAATTATTCGATCATTCAAGGCTATTAGGCCAACGAGAGACAAGGTAAATCTTGTCGCCTCAAGATCATATTTGAGTTACTCAGATGAGACATTAAAAGAAAAATTAGATAATAACCCTTACACATTCTTACATATTATAAATCCGAATAATAAAAAATCAGAAAAAAATTCAGGAACAGAAAAATATAAATTAATAAAAAAAAAGTTTAAAGAATTTGTCGATGATGGAGTTTTACTTGAAGAAAATGAAGAGTGTTTATATATTTATCAACAAACAAAAGAAAAGAACATTTATACTGGAATAATTGCTGCGGCATCTATAGATGATTACATAAATGGTAATATTAAAATTCATGAGCAAACTCTTACTAAAAGAGAAGAGTTATTTAAAGATTACTTAAAAAATACTGGTTTTAACTCAGAGCCAGTTTTACTTACTTATCAAGATAATTTTAGAATAAATTCAATTGTTCAGAAAAAAATCAAAGAAAGATCTGAATACGAGTTTACTACTACAAATAAAGTGCTTCATAAATTTTGGATTTTAAACAATAAAGACAAAATAAATACAATAGTTGAAGAGTTTAAAAAAATACAAGACATTTACATCGCAGACGGGCATCATAGATCAGCGTCATCTCACTTATTATGTAAAAACATAAGGGAAAGAAATCCTAATTACAATGCGCAAGATAATTTTAACTTTTTTATGAGTTATCTAATTCCTGAAAGTGAGTTAAATATTTTAAATTTTAACAGATTAATTAAACATACGAACTCTTATTCTAATGAAGAACTAATTAATAAAATTAAAGAAAATTATATTCTTTATAAAAAAGGTGAAAAATTATATTCTCCAGTCAGTGAAAATGAGATTTCTATGTATTTATCCGGAGAATGGTATTCTTTAGTTGCTAAAAAAAGAAAATATCAAAGTATTTCTGAAAGTTTAGACCCAAGTATTTTGTCTAATTATGTCCTATCACCAATATTAGGAATTAAAGACGAAAAAACTGATAAGAATGTTAGTTTTTTTGATGGAACTATTGATTTATCAGTAATAAAAGATAAAGTAGATTCTGGAGAATTTTCTATTGCTTTCATTCTAAAGCCAATTGACATTGAATCTCTTAAAAAAGTTTCAGATAATAATGAAACAATGCCTCCTAAAAGTACCTATATTGAGCCTAAACTAAGATCAGGACTAACAATTTATAATTTAGAAAAGTAATGGGGATTTCTAAAAACATTCAAAATATAAAGAAGGAACTCCCAAATCAAATCAGTCTAGTTGCTGTTTCTAAAAATCAATCATATTCAAAGATTATGGAAGTTTATGAATCTGGTCATAGAATTTTTGGAGAGAACAAAGTACAAGAACTAGTTGAAAAACATGAGAAACTACCAAAAGATATAAAATGGCACATGATAGGTCATTTACAATCAAATAAAGTAAAATACATCGCTCCATTTGTTGATTTAATACATTCAGTAGATTCTAAGAAACTTTTAAAAGAAATTAATAAAAGAGCATCTCAAAATAATAGAATTATAGATTGTTTGTTACAAATACACATTGCAGTAGAAAAAACAAAATTTGGTTTATTGGAAAAGGATGTAAATGAAATTCTTTCAGTAAAAAATCAATACAAAAATGTAAATATTAAGGGACTTATGGGAATGGCTACTTTTACAAATAATAAAACTCAAATAAAAGATGAGTTTAATTATTTATTAAATGTTTTCAATAAATACAAAGTTCTAAATACCCTATCTATGGGAATGAGTGGAGATTATAAAATAGCGATAGAGTGCGGGAGCAATATGATTAGAATTGGAAGTTCTATATTTGGAACAAGAAACTATTAAAATTATGAGCAAAAAAGTTATATCAACAAAAAATTCACCTGATGCAATTGGTCCTTATAACCAAGCTATATTAACTGGAAATACTCTTTATTGTTCTGGTCAAATTGCAATAGATCCTGAAACAGGAAGTTTAGTAACAGATACTATTAAAGGAGAAACTCACCAAGTAATGAAAAATATTTCTGAAGTGTTAAAAGCTGCAGATATGGATTTTAGCAATGTTGTAAAATGTTCTATCTTTATGAGTAATATGAATGATTATACTATTATTAACGAAGTCTATGCTAGTTATTTTAGTGATAATCATCCAGCAAGAGAAGCGGTACAAGTTTCCGCTCTTCCTAAGAATGTAAATGTAGAAATCTCAGTAATTGCAGTAAAATAAATGGTCTTATTTAAAGAATTACTTAAAGGAAATAAAGTCGCCCTAGCAAAGGCAATTACTTTGTTAGAAAGTTCATTAGAATCAGATAATAAAATAGCTCAAGATCTTTTACAAAAATGTTTTAAACATAGTGGAAACTCTATTAGAGTAGGAATTACAGGAGTACCTGGAGTAGGAAAAAGTTGTTTAATTGAAGTTTTAGGAAAACTACTCACTAGTAAAGGATACAAAGTAGCAGTTCTTGCTATCGATCCTACATCTAAAAAATCGCATGGTAGTATTTTAGGAGATAAAAGTAGAATGCATAAGCTGGCAATAGATGAAAATGCGTTTATTCGTCCATCTCCCTCTGCTGGAACTTTAGGTGGAGTAGCAAGTAAAACAAAAGATAGTATTATAATATGTGAAGCAGCTGGATATGACGTTATATTATTAGAAACTGTTGGTGTAGGACAGTCAGAAACTGCGGTAAGTTCTATTTGCGATTTCTTCTTACTTCTAATGTTAGCAGGTGCAGGAGACGAGCTACAAGGAATAAAAAGGGGGATAATGGAACTTGCTGACATGTTAGTTATTACTAAAGCGGAAGGACATAATTTACAACACGCTAACAAAGCTAGACAAGAGTACCAAAGAGCTTTACATTTGTTTCCAGCTATGGAAAGTGGTTGGACCCCAAAAGTTTCAGTTTGTTCTGCTCTAGAAAATACTGGAGTTTCAGAAATTTGGGAAACAATAAAAAGTTACAATGAACATATAACGTCTTCAAACTGGAAAGTAGAAAATAGAAAAAAACAACTCATGTATTGGTTACATCAGAGTATAAAAGAAGAATTAGGTAAAAAAAAATATAATTCTTTATCAACAAAACAAATTAAAAAACTTGAGGAAATGTTAAGTAATGGAAAAACTATATATCAAATTATTGAAGGAATTTAATAAAACAAATGCATTTTTTCTTTCTTTTTCCACTTGGCTTGACTGGAGTAATCTACAAAATAAATTATCACATCTGCTTGACTAGCATACTCTGTAAAATATATTTTTTTGTCTGATTGACTAGAATAGTCTACAAAAAACCAATTACCATCATTTTTTCCTGCTTGGGAACTATATTTAACTTTATAAACACACAAATCTGCTCTACTTTCATAATCAGCAACAAAAACTTTTACATCTGCTTGACTAGCGTATTCAACCGAGTAAACTTTCTGAGAGAAACAGATTAAAGAAAAACTAGAAAATAAAATTGAAAATATTAATTGTTTCATATTAAAATATAAAATTTGAAAGTTCAAACATACAAAAAATTTAGAAAAAAAAATAACCCTATATTCTACATAAAAACAAGTATATTTGTCAATCATAAAATAAAATGTAATGACAAAAGTTTCAGATAGATTAAACAGATTATCAGAATCAGCTACGCTAGCAATGGCTAGAATGAGCCGAGAATTAAAAGCAGAGGGAAAAGACGTAATAGCTTTAAGTTTAGGAGAACCAGATTTTGACACTCCTGATTTTATAAAACAATCTGCGAAAAATGCAATTGATAATAACTTTTCTCATTATACTCCTGTTCCTGGTCTTTTGGAATTGCGTCAAGCCATTTGTAATAAATTCAAAAGAGATAATAAATTAGATTTTACTCCGGATCAAATTGTAGTTTCTACAGGAGCAAAACAATCTATAGCAAATGTATGTTTATCTATATTAAATCCAGGAGATGAAGTTCTTCTTCCCTCTCCATTTTGGGTAAGTTATGCAGACATTATAAATCTCGCTGAAGGAATTCCTATTCAAATTTCTTCGTCTGTTGAAAATGATTTTAAAGTTTCATCCTCTCAAATTGAAGAAAAAATCACAGAAAAAACAAAATTATTAATGTTTTCTTCACCATGTAATCCTTCAGGGTCAGTTTATACCAAAGAAGAACTTACTGATATTGCAACGATGCTAGAAAAATACCCTAATATCTACATTATCTCAGATGAAATTTATGAACATATTAACTTTACAAATACTCATTTTAGTATTGGTAGCATTCCTTTCTTAAAAGATAGAGTAATTACAGTAAATGGAGTATCTAAGGGCTTTGCTATGACAGGATGGAGAGTAGGATTTATCGGTGCACCTCTTTGGGTTGCAAAAGCTTGTGGTAAGATACAAGGACAAGTTACTTCTGCAACATGTGCAATATCTCAAAAAGCAACTGAAACAGCAGTTAATGCAGATCCAATTAATGTAACATTTATGAGAGATACGTTCCTAAAAAGGAGAAATCTTGTTTTAAAAAAATTAAAAGAAATTGAAGGTATTAAATGCAATATTCCACAAGGGGCGTTTTATCTTTTTCCAGATGTTAGTTATTTTTTTGGAAAAACAGATGGTACAACAAAAATTAATAGCTCCGATGATTTGTGTATGTATTTATTGAATACATGTTATGTCGCTCTGGTAGCTGGCACACCATTTGGAAATCCAGAATGTGTTAGGATTTCTTACGCTGCATCTGAAGAAAATTTATTAGAGGCAATCAAAAGAATTAAAAATCAATTATCAAAGTTAAAATGACTTCAACTGAATTGAAAAAAATATTCAATTCCTTTAAAGACAAAAAGGTGCTAATTGTAGGAGATGCTATGATTGACGCATATATGTGGGGAACTATTAACAGAATGTCTCCTGAAGCACCTGTTCCAGTTGTTGATATTGAAAAATATGAAATTAGATTAGGAGGAGCTGCAAACTGCGCTTTAAATATCAAAGAATTAGGAGCTGAACCTATTTTATGTAGTGTTTTAGGAAAAGATTTAAATGGACAAAAATTTCAAACACTAATGAAAAACTCTAATCTTACAGATCATGGATTAGTTTTTTCTCATGAAAGAAAAACTTCAGTAAAAACAAGAGTTATATCTGAGGGAAAACACCAACTAAGAATTGATGAGGAAGATAGACACCCATTGCAAATTGAAGATTTATTTTTAAAAAATACATTAAATTTATTAAATGATGCTAATGTTGTCATTTTACAAGATTATAATAAAGGAGTACTTACAAAAGGTATTATAACAAAACTAATTTTAGAGGCAAAAGAAAGAGGAATTCCTACAATTGTTGATCCTAAAAAAAATAATTTCCTTGAATTTAAAAATTGTGACATTTTCAAACCAAATCTTAAAGAGATCAAAGAAGGTATGGAAATAGATTTTAATGAAAAGATTGAAAATGAACTTGAAATCGCTACATCTAAACTTAGAAAGGCGTTAAATGCTAAAGTGATTTTGTTAACACTCTCCTCAGATGGAATATGTATTAACTCTGGCGATAGTTTTATACACACTCCAGCATATGGAGGTGCTGTGGTTGATGTATCTGGAGCTGGAGATACTGTTATTTCTGTTGCTGCTCTCCTACTTTCAGAGGGTGTATCTTATGAAAATATCTCAAAAATTTCTTCTCTTTCCGGAGGCATAGTATGTCAAAAAGTAGGTGTTGTTCCAATAGAAAAAGAAGAGTTACTAAATAAAGCATTGGAAATAATTTAAAATTTTAATTTGAAAAAGGTTAAACCATATAATTCTGCAGAATCAAAAAAGAAACAAGTAGGCAAAATGTTTGATAACATTGCTGACAATTATGATTTCCTAAACCATTCATTATCAATGGGTATGGACTTTTACTGGAGAAGAAAAGCAGTAAATCAACTTACTAATAATCCTAAACACATATTGGATGTAGCTACCGGAACCGCAGATTTTGCAATTTCAGCGAGTAAAATTTCAAATGTTAAAATTACAGGAATTGACATTTCTCAAGGCATGATTGATATTGGCAGAAAAAAAATTAAAAGTAAGGGGTTGGAAAATATAATTAAATTACAAATTGCAGACTCTGAAAAATTACCATTCAAAAACAATAGTTTTGACGCTATCACTGCTGGCTTTGGAGTAAGAAATTTTGAAAATTTAGATAAAGGATTAAAAGAAATGTACAGAGTATTAAATCAAAATGGTATGATAACAATTTTAGAACCATCGAGTCCAAAAATTTTTCCATTTAAACAATTATTTAAAATATACTTTCACAAAATTTTACCAATTATTGGGAAGTTAATATCAAAAGATAATAGCGCATATAATTATCTTCCAAATTCTGTTGAAGCATTTCCAAACGGAGAGAATTTTATAAAGAATTTATATGATATTGGATTCAGTAGCTGTAAGCATATCCCTCTAAGTTTAGGAATCGTTGATTTATATGTTGCAATAAAAAAATAAAAAAATCGTTTTTCATCCCTAATGAAAAAATATCTATTTCTAATAATATTTAAATTTGTCATTACTAATATTGTGATTGCTCAATTACATCCACATCCTAAAAATCTACCCAGATATGATTTTAAAAAAATGCACTTTGGTTTTACATTAGGCATCAATTCGTTAGACTTTAAAATAAAAAATAATCCTAAAATAATATATCAAGATAGTTTATATGTACTTCATTCAAATAATCAGAAAGGATTTAATTTAGGAATAGTATCTAACTTTAGGTTGGGAAAATACACAGATTTAAGATTTGTCCCTGCGTTAGTTTTTGGAGAAAGACATTTGTTCTATTCATTTGCAGATAGTATAAATAATATTGAAATAGAAAAGAAAAAAGTGGAATCTACATTATTAGATTTTCCTATTTATGTTAAATATAAATCTCAGAGATACAACAACTTTAGATCTTATGTATTATTTGGTATTAAATATAGTTTAGATATTGCATCTCAAAAAGATATTATTAATGAAGATGAGGTAATCATAAAACTGAATCCAAATGATCTTATGGGAGAAATTGGATTTGGAATGGATTTTTATCTTGAGTTTTTTAAATTCTCTCCACAAATTAAAATTTCAAGAGGTGTTGTCAACCTCTTGGATAGAGATAAAACTGTCTATACTAAATCTATAAAAAATCTATACACAAACGGTTGGATGTTATCTTTTACATTTGAGTAAGATTCTAATTTACAATAGGTTAAACTTAAATATTCTTCAGTTTTTCTTCAGATTTTATAATTTTTTTTATATTTGTGAATAAAACAATGTTAAAATGGACAGATTTCTATATATCTCAATAGCAATTATTTCCTATTTTATTTTGTTAATAAGCCTAAAAAATCTAAACATTTGGAGAAAAAAACAATGTAATAATTGTAATAATTGTTGTCCTGAGTGCAAAGAACCTTTAGAAAGAATTAAAAGAATTAATCTAGATTATTTTGTAAATTATATCACATTTCAAATTTACGATTTTAAAAGATACAGATGCAATGATTGTGCATGGGAAGGAAGAAGATGGGATAAGCAATTTAAATCAAAATTTTAACTACAGAATTTATTTAATATAATTCCTACAGATACAGATACATTTAAAGAGTCAGCCATTCCTTTTTTTGAAATTGTAACTTTATCATTTACTATATCTAATATATCATCAGAAATTCCTTTAGATTCATTTCCAAATATCAAAAGTGAGTTTGTACTAAGCTTAGAATTATTTAAATCTTTTCCATCTAATACGGTTGCATAAGTGTGAACTTTTTTATTTATTTTATTAATCATACTAAATAAATCAGTATAAAAAACATTTACCCTAGAAATTGACCCCATAGATGATTGAACAACCTTTGGATTAAATAAATCTACACAATTTTTAGAACAATAGATATTTTTAATTCCAAACCAATCACATGTCCTTAAAATAGTTCCAAAATTTCCAGGATCATTAATGTTGTCCAACGCAACATTGATTCCTGAAAAATTAAAATTATTTGTTGTATCTGGTATTTTTACAACCGCAAGAACTTCTGAAGGATTTTTAAGGCAAGTAACTCTTTTTAAATCATTTTCATTTGCTAAATAAACACCTTCATTTAAAAGAATTTTGTTAGACTTTAACCACTTTTTTGTAGCTAAAAGAAATTTTACCTCATAATTAGAGGAAATTATTTCTAATACATTTTTGCTAGATTCTACTATAAAACACCTATGTAAATATCTATATTTTTTTTGATGTAAAGATTTAACGAACTTTATCTGTTTTCTAGTAATCACTTGTTTTTTTTGATAAAATTTATTCTTTTTAAAATTTATTCAAAATTATTGCTAAATTAATAACAATGTTTCTAATTTTGTTATTCATTCAACAAATAAAAAAAATAAAATGTCAAAATTTGAATTAGGTGTTATTTCTGGTAAAGAATTAGGGATAGTTTTTACAGACGCAAAAAAAAATAATTACGCTTTACCAGCAGTAAATGTAACTAACACATCCACTGTTAATGCGGTTTTGGAAACTGCAGCAAAAGTCAACTCTCCTGTAATAATACAATTTTCAAACGGAGGTTGTCAATTTTTTTCCGGCAAAGGATTATCTAATGTAGATCATCAAGCTGCCATTGCTGGAGGAATATCTGGAGCCATGCACGTACATACAATGTCAGAATTATATGGTGTAACAACAATTCTACACACAGATCATTGTGCTAAAAAATTACTTCCTTGGATTGATGGACTACTTGAAGCAGGTGAAGAGTTTTATGAAATACATGGAAAACCACTATATAGTTCACATATGATAGATTTATCTGAAGAACCAATTGAAGAAAATATTGAGATTTGTAAAAAGTATCTTAAGAGAATGAGTAAAATTGGTATGACTTTAGAAATTGAATTGGGTATTACTGGTGGAGAGGAAGATGGTGTTGACAATACAGATGTAGATAATAGTAAACTATATACGCAACCTGAAGAAGTTGCATACGCTTATGAAGAGTTAATTAAGATTTCAGATCAATTCACTATCGCTGCAGCTTTTGGTAACGTCCATGGAGTTTATAAACCTGGAAATGTTCAGTTAACCCCAGTTATTCTCAAAAATTCTCAGGAATTCATAGAAAAAAAATTTAATACAAAAAAACAACCAATAAACTTTGTATTTCATGGTGGATCAGGCTCATCACCTGAAGAAATAAAAGAAGCTATTGGATATGGTGTTATTAAGATGAATATTGACACTGATCTACAATGGGGTTTCACCATTGGCTCTAGAAATTATTTCGCAAAATACAAAGAATATCTACAATCTCAAATTGGAAATCCAGAGGGAGATGATTTACCGAATAAAAAATATTATGATCCAAGAAAGTGGATAAGGGAAGGGGAATTAACTTTTGTTGAAAGATTATCAAGATCATTTAAAGACTTAAATAATATCAATAGAAACAATACAATATGAGTTGGTTTAAAAGAATAAAAAAAGGAGTAACTACAGAAACTAACCAAAAAAAAGAAATTCCTGAAGGACTATGGTACAAATGTCCTAAATGTAAAACAATCATCACCTCAGAACAACATCATCAACAGTTTTATGTTTGTGACAACTGTAATCATCATCATAGAATAAATGCAAAAGAATATTTTGAAATTTTGTTTGATAGAAATAAATTTACTGAGTTAGATTCAAATATGAGTTCAAAAGATCCTCTTGGATTTGAAGATAGAAAAAAATATACTGAAAGATTAGAATTGATTCAGAAAAAAACTGGACTCAAAGACGCTGTTACAACTGCATATGGAAAAATTAATAAATTTGATGTAGTAATCGCTTGTTTTAACTTTAATTTTATTGGAGGTTCGATGGGTTCAGTAGTAGGAGAAAAAATTGCTCGAGCAATTGATTACTCCAGAAAAACAAAAACTCCATTAATTATTATATCTAAGTCAGGAGGAGCTAGAATGATGGAAGCTTCATTCTCATTAATGCAATTAGCTAAAACATCTGCTAAGCTAGCACAACTTGGTAAAGAGGGAGTTCCATATTTTTCAGTTTTAACTGACCCAACTACTGGGGGAATTACTGCTTCATTTGCAATGCTAGGTGATTTAAATATTGGTGAACCTAATGCATTAATTGGTTTTGCTGGACCAAGAGTTGTTAAAGAAACTATAGGAAAAGATTTGCCTCAAGGTTTTCAAACAGCTGAATTTGTTCAAGAACATGGATTCTTAGATTTAATAGTAGATCGTAAAAATCTGAAGGAAAAGCTATCACAACTTATCCGAATATACTCTTCATAATTTAATTATAATTAATTATTGTAATTTAAAAAACAATTACTACATTTGCGAACCTAACAAAAAGGATGAACAAACTAATATGAGTTTAGACACACAACAAAAAGAAAAGTTATTTGCAAAATACGGTTCCGGAAAGGAAGATTCCGGCTCTGTATACAGTCAAGTAGCTTTATTCACAGAAAGAATTAAACATCTTACAGAACATTTAAAAAGTAACAGAAAAGATTTCGGAACTCAAAGATCTTTACAGTTAATGGTAGGTAAGAGAAGAAAATTACTAGACTATTTAAGAGGGAAAGACGTAGTAGCTTACAGAAAACTAGTAAAGGACTTAAAATTAAGAAGATAATTTACTATAGAAATGACACTAAAAAAGGCAATTACCAAAATTGCCTTTTTTATTTTATAAACAACAAAGAGGCAAAACAGAAAAAATAAAATGAATAAAGAAATTACAAAAATAATTACCTTAAAAGATGGTAGAAAAATTACTATTTCTACGGGTAAATTAGCAAGACAAGCTCACGGTTCGGTAGAAATAAGAATGGGTAAAACTCATATGTTAGCGACTGTAGTATCCAGTAAAGAAGCTAGAGATGGAGTTGATTTTTTACCGTTAACTGTAGATTACAGAGAAAAATTTGCTGCAGACGGAAGATTCCCGGGAGGTTTCTTAAAAAGAGAAGCAAGACCAACAGATCATGAAATATTAGTAATGAGGCTAGTAGATAGAATTTTAAGGCCAATGTTTCCTAGTGATTATCACGCAGAAGTTCAAATAATGATATCATTAAATTCACATGATCCTGAAGTTTCACCAGATAGTTTAGCTGCCCTTGCAGCTTCGACTGCGATTGCAATTTCAGACATTCCATTTAATGGACCAATTTCAGAAGTAAGAGTTATCAGATTAAATGGAGAGTTTATAATAAATCCTTCTCCCTCACAAATGGAAGAAGCAGATATCGACTTAATGGTCGGAGCGTCAGCCGATAGTGTTGCGATGGTTGAAGGAGAAATGAATGAAGTTTCGGAAGGAGAAATGATTGAAGCAATTAAAGAAGCTCATGAAGCAATTAAAATCCAGTGTGCAGTACAAGATGAATTATCATCAGAAATATCTTCTTCTTCACCCAAAAGAGAGTATTGTCATGAAATTCACGATGAAGAATTAAAAGAAAAAATCAAAAACGATACTTATGATAAGGTTTATGCAGTAGCAGCAGAAGGACTTGGAAAAGATGAAAGATCAACAAAGTTTAAAGCTATTAAAGAAGAATGGATATCAAACTTGTCAGAAGAAGAGATAGAAAATTACGATAGTAACCTTATAGGTGTTTACTATCACAATGTAGAAAAAGAAGCGGTAAGAACTCTAGTATTAAATGAAGGTAAAAGATTAGATGGAAGAAAAACAACTGAAATTAGGCCAATTTGGTGTGAAGTAGATTATTTATCATCACCTCATGGATCCGCAGTATTTACTAGAGGAGAAACACAATCATTAACTACCGCTACTCTTGGTACTTTACAAGATGTTAATAGATTAGACGGGGTTACATTTCAAGGACATGAAAAATTCTATTTACACTATAACTTCCCTCCTTTTTCCACAGGGGAAGCCCGTCCTATAAGAGGAACATCTAGAAGAGAAATTGGTCATGGTAATTTAGCTCAAAGAGCTCTAAAGAAAATGATTCCCTCAGATAATCCATATACTGTAAGAATTGTATCAGATATTTTAGAATCAAATGGATCTTCATCTATGGCTACAGTATGTGCTGGAACTCTTGCACTTATGGACGCCGGTATAAAAATTAACAAACCTGTATCTGGTATAGCAATGGGATTAATATCGGATGAAAAAGATCCAAATAACTATGCGGTATTATCAGATATTCTAGGTGATGAAGATCATTTGGGAGATATGGATTTTAAAGTTACAGGAACAATAGATGGTATTACAGCATGTCAGATGGACATTAAAGTTCAAGGACTTTCCTATGATATATTAGAACAAGCTCTTAATCAAGCAAGAGATGGTAGACTACATATCTTAAAAAAGATTACAGATGTTATGGATTCACCTAGATCTGAATTAAAACCTCAAACTCCAAAAATTATAATTCTAGAAGTACCAAAATCTACTATTGGTGGAATTATTGGACCTGGAGGAAAAGTCATACAAGAATTACAAGCAAAAACAGAAACAACTATTTCCATTGAGGAAATTGATGAAAAAGGCAGGGTTGAAATTTTAGGAACAAACCAAGAAGGTATTGATGATGCAGTCTCTAAAATTAAATCGATTGCATTTGTACCTGAAGAAGGAGAAACTTATAAAGGAAAGGTAAAATCAATTATGCCTTATGGAGCATTTGTAGGGATAGCACCTAATGTAGATGGATTATTACATGTTTCAGAAATTGATTGGAAAAGAGTAGAAAATGTAGAAGATGTTTTAAAAGAAGGACAAGAAATTGAAGTTAAATTAATCTCAATAGATTCAAAGTCTGGAAAGTTAAAATTATCTAGAAAAGTTCTATTACCAAAACCAGAAAAAAATAATCAACAATAAAACGTAACCCTTTAAAAAAGAATACGTACAAGATTGGGAATTATAATTTAAATTAAAACCACATGAGACAACTTAAAATTACAAAACAAGTAACAAACAGGGAGACTCCGTCATTAGACAAATATCTTCAAGAAATTGCTAAAGTAGACTTAATCACCCCAGAAGAAGAGGTTGAATTAGCACAAAGAATTAAAGCTGGAGATAAAATCGCCCTTGAAAAACTTACACAAGCTAATTTAAGATTTGTGGTTTCAGTATCAAAACAATATCAAAATCAAGGGCTTTCTCTTCCTGACCTGATAAATGAAGGTAATCTAGGATTAATCAAAGCAGCCCAAAGATTTGATGAAACTAGAGGATTTAAGTTTATCTCATACGCTGTTTGGTGGATTCGACAATCAATTTTACAAGCATTAGCGGAACAATCTAGAATTGTTAGACTTCCGTTGAACAAAATTGGTTCAATAAATAAAATAAACAAAGCTTATGCAAAGCTGGAACAGGAGTTTGAAAGACCGCCGACAGCTGAGGAAATATGTGAGATTACTGATTTATCTTTAACTGAAGTACAAGAATCTTTAAAAAACACTGGAAGACACGTTTCAATGGACAACCCTCTAGTTGAAGGAGAAGATAGTACAATGTATGATGTATTAAAATCTGATGAAAGCCCTAGTCCAGATCAAGACCTAATGTTGGAATCCTTAAGAAAAGAAATTAGAAGAGCTCTTGACACTTTAACTCCCAGAGAAGCAGATGTACTCTCATCATACTTTGGATTGAGTGGAGGTCATGCTATGACATTAGAAGAAATTGGAGAGAAATTTGACCTAACCAGAGAAAGAGTTAGACAAATTAAAGAAAAAGCTGTAAGAAGATTAAAACATACTACCAGAAGTAAAATACTTAAAACTTACTTAGGATAAAACTTAAAAGAGGGGGGAAACTCCTCTTTTATTTTTTTAAATTATTTTTTAAAAAAACAAATGAGCGTAATTATAGCACCTTCAATTTTAGCAGCTGATTTTGGAAATTTAGGAAGAGATTGTAAATTAGTTAACAATAGCAAAGCTGATTGGTTTCATCTAGACATTATGGATGGAGTATTTGTTCCAAATATATCATATGGAATGCCAGTAGTCAAAGCTATTAGGGAAGTCTCTGAAAAAACACTTGATGTTCATTTAATGATTATTGATCCCGATAGATATATTGAAACATTCAAAAACTTAGGGGCAGATATTTTAACAGTTCATTATGAAGCGTGCACCCATCTGCACAGGACAATACAAAATATTAAATCAAATGGAATGAAAGCAGGAATAGCTCTTAATCCACATACACCCGTTGATTTACTAAATGATATTATCTCAGATATTGATTTAGTTTTAGTAATGTCTGTAAATCCAGGATTTGGAGGACAATCCTTCATAGAAAACACTTACAAAAAAATAATTTCTCTAAAAAAAATTAGAGATGAAAATAATTTAAGTTTTATTATAGAGGTTGACGGAGGTGTCAATGATAAAAATGCATCAAAATTAGTTAAAGCTGGAGCAAACGCTCTAGTAGCTGGAAGTTTTGTATTTAAATCTGAAAACCCATTAACAACAATAGAGAATTTAAAAAACTGCTAATTTCCACTCACGTAATCTGTTAGGTATTCAAATTTAGGAGTTAAATCTCCCTCCATACATATTGTTGCATTTTTAATAACATTGTTTTCATCATTATTTAATAATTGAGGCAAAATATTATTTATAAATTCATTTCCAAAGTCTTCTGAGGCGTCTTTGGGTAACTCGCATGGTAAATTATCTACAGCCATTACAGCTATAACATCATCATTACAAAAATTATCTTCACTTTCAGTGATAGGATTATATCCATAAATGGGTTCTTCTATTGTTGAAGATCTTATAGTACAGGCTACAGGCCCATCTATATCACATGAAATATCCGCTACTACAGTAATATTAAAATCATTAGATCTAATGTCATCTCTTGTAAATAAATAAGGAGCATCACTAGCATGAAAATGACCAGCAATAAAGATATCTGTATGCTTAGCATATTTCATAAAGGTTGATTTATAATTTTTTGGATTTGTATAAAAATCATTTTTATTAGATTTTTTTCCATCCATTCTCACATTATAATCTAAAGTGTCTAATCTACAAAAAACAGCTTCATTAAAATCTTTATTCAAATAGTCATTAATAGTAACTTCTTTAATATTCGCTGAAGATAAAATTTCCAATGCTCCATTTGCTACTCTACCATTTCCTGTGAGCAAAATTTTTTCTTTATGTAAGTTTAGTTTGATTAATTCAGCTTCTACTTCTCTCCTACTATCACATAAATAAGCTGGTTTTAAATTAAATTTTTGTGACTTTAAACCGTAAGTTAAAAGTCCATTATATGCCCCAACAATTCCAGCATACCTTCCAAACCCTAACAATCGTTTATTTCTATTATTTTTTAAAACTTCATAATCAACCATTTGAATATTAAGATCTAACATTTTAGACAACAGTAACCTATTATAAGATTGTTTCTTTATTGTATGAGAAAAATAAAAATATATTTTTGAGGGCAATAGTAATTCTTTCGGGACTTCCTTTATTCCAAATAGAATATCACAATGAGATAAATCATCTACGATTTGTATACCATTTTGAATATACATGTTATCTGAAAAACATCGAATATTACTAGACTGCACATATATATCAAAATTAAAATTATTTATTATCCATTTACACTGATTAGGAGTAAAGAGCACTCTTTTATCAGGGGGACTTTTCTCTTCTCGTAATATTCCAATTTTCATTTAAATTAAAAAATTTTTACAAAAATAATTATTAGAATAATACAAAGAGAATAATTTTATAGTTTTGCAAAAAGATCTTTAACATATTGGGACTGAATGGATTTGACTGCAAGATATATTGGATTGTAAGCATGTCGAGCTTTGTATTTTAACTCGATAAAATTAAAATTCACTTTTTTAATTGGCGAAAATAATTACGCTTTAGCTGCCTAATTTATAATTAAGTAAGCTTTTGTCTCTGTAATAGGACATCCTGATTCCTACTACTCATGAGGCACCATTAAGTTCAGGATAGTTAATTTAATTCTTCTGTAAATTGACGAATCTTTATGAAGATAAGTTATAGGATTGGTTGCTTTTTACCTACCTGTTCTCGAAAATTAAAATAAGATAAACATGTAGAAAGCTTTTTAATAACTTGTTAGGACGTGGGTTCGAAACCCACCAGTTCCACTATAAGAAACCCTTGTAATCTAGTGATTGCAGGGGTTTATTTTTTAGTAGGCCAGTATGTAGGCCACTTTTACTATATTTCTTGTCCGTCAATGTTAATAACTAAGTTAATCGGCTCTGTTTCTTGGACGTCTTCAATCGTCTTTTTCTTGCCTATAGCGTAAGGTAATAGCTTTGTTATTGTATTGAAATAATTATTTTTATCTTTATATTATTAAACTTTTTTTATATGTTAACTTTTTGTAAATTGCACTTTTCATTTTATTAAATAAAGATAATGTATGACGATCATTTAGAAAGTTTAATTGAAATGGCACTTGTTGATGGTGAATTAACTGATAAAGAAAAACAGGTTCTTTTTAAAAAAGCTGAATCTTTAGGAATTGATCTTGATGAATTTTCAATGGTTCTTGAAGCTAAATTATTTAAGAAGATAAAAGACATTGAACTTGAAAAACCCAAAAAAATAGAAAAAACTACTAAATCTGAAAAGTTTGGAGAAATTAAGAAATGTCCAGCTTGTGGATCTATGATTCAATCTGTTCAAACAAAATGTATAGATTGTGGTCACGAATTTTCTAATATCGAGTCTAACGCTAGTATAAATAAATTATTTGAAATGTTAAATGACGCTGAAAATGAAAGAAAAAATGAGGGAATATCGGTATCTAAAGTTATAGGAGGAATTTTCGCTAACGCATATGGTCTCTCTAATGATAAGATTGACAATAAGAAAAAGACCATTATTTCTAATTTTCCAATACCTACAACTAAAAATGATATTATTGAATTTTTATCATTAGCAGCGCCTAAAGCTAAAAGTATTGGTAATATTTTTACAAAACAACAACCAGAAAACAAAGCTCATAACGATTTCGTTAATGTTTGGAGAACAAAATGTGAACAGATTGTAATTAAAGCAAGATTTTCAATGAAAGATGATAAAAAAACACTAGACGAGATAAATACATATGCAAAAGAATTAAAAATTAAATAGATATGGGATTATTTGGAAAGAAGTCAGAAGGAGGTTTAATGGATGTTATCCGATGCGACCAACAAGAGTATCTTGTTTGGAAATGGAGGCCATCGGGTGAATCAGACTCAACGAAAAAAGAAAATGCAATACGCTATGGAAGTAGTCTGCGTGTTAAAGATGGTGAATTGGCAGTCTTTGTTTATAAAAATAATGATAGTGAAAATCAAGATTTCATATTAGGTCCTCATGATGAAACTATTAAGACCGCAAATTTTCCTATATTAACAAATATTGTTGGAACGGCATTCGACGGATCTTCCCCATTTCAAGCAGAAATATATTTTATAAACCTCTCAGGTAATTTGCAAATTCGATTTGGTGTCCCATACTTTGATGTTTTTGATCCTAGATTTATGGACTTCGCTGTCCCAACAGCAATTAGAGGTACGATTACATTTAATATCACAGATTATGAAGGATTTATAAAATTAAATCGTCTTATAAATTTTGAGTTAGATGATTTTAAAAAACAAATTAAAGACGCTACAGCAAAATATATCAAAGGAGTAGTTACTAACGTCCCTACTAACAATAATATTCCTGTGTTACAAATGGAAAGAAAAATTCTTGAAATAAATACAATAGTTGAAAAAACATTAAGAGCACGGCTTGAAAAAGATTTTGGTGTTAATATAAAAGGATTAGATATTTCAAATCTTGAATTTGACAAAGAGTCTAAGGGATTCCATGAATTGAGAAAAGTAACTTCTGAACAAACAACAAAGACTATAGAAGCACAAACAGATGTAAATATCAAAAACTTACAAGATACTCAAGAAATTAATGCTAAAAACCTTGAAGAAAGTTTACGTATTCAAAGAGAAGAAGCTCAGAGATCTCAAAAACTTCAAACAGAAACACTTAACATGTCAGCACATCAGCTAAATCAACAAACTGAAGTTGCAAAGACAGCAGCTGAAAGTATGGGTAAGATGGGGACTGGAGGAAGTGATGGAAGCGGGGGTGGAGGTATGATGGACCCTGGTTCTATGATGGCAAGTATGGCTATGGGTGGAGCTGTTGGATCAGGAATGGCTGGTGCTGTCGGAGGAATGATGAATGGTATGAATGAACAACGACAAACACCACCACCACCACCAACAGTAGAATACAATATCTCAATAAATGGACAACAAAGTGGTCCATTCAACTGGCAGAAACTTCAAAAAATGATTCAGAATAAAGAAATATCAACTGATACATATGTATGGAAACAAGGCATGGAAAATTGGGAATTTGCGGGTAATGTTAAGGAGCTATCATCATTATTTAACACTAATCCACCACCACCTCCTCCTCCAAAAGTGTAATGATTTTAATGAGGTGTTAATCAAAGTTCAATAAAAAAAAGCGGAACCCGAAAAGCTTATGAGTAGGGATTAAATTAAAAATTAAACTATGGGATTATTATCAAATTTAATGGGCAATGCAAGTGAAGTTGATCCAAAGGAACTAGAAAATGAATTTTCTAATATACTTTTTGAAACAGAGAAAATTGAATCTGCATTCAAAATATTTAGAGACAAATGGGTTTTTACTAATAAAAGACTAATTATGCAGGATGTACAAGGGATGACTGGTAAGAAGAAAGAATATCATTCAGTTCCTTATAAGTCAGTAACTCATTTTTTAGTAGAGACTGCAGGTAGTTTCGACGCCGATTGTGAAATTAAAATTTGGATATCAGGAAATCCAACTCCTTTAGAAAAAGAATTAAAAAAAGGAATTGACGTTATAGGTTTGCAGAAAACTCTAGCAGGTTATATTTGTTAAATAATAAATTAGAAATGACTGAAGACAATTTTTTTTCTATTAATAGACTAATAGAATTTGGGATGGGCATTACAATAGCCCAACAGATGATTTCGACAATGAATGAATCTATGAAAACTATGCATGTTCCTGGTGCTATGAATCCAATGGAGAAAATACAACATAATCTATATTATGCAATGATTGACGGCAAGCAATCTGGACCTTTTTCTGAGAAAGAATTATCCAGATTGATAGCTGAGAAGAAAGTTGTAAAGGAAACTTATATCTGGTTTCCAAATATGACAAACTGGAAAATGGCTGAACAAATTCCTGAAGTGTTAAGATTAGTTGCTTTATCACCACCTCCATTTGAAAATAAATAATTATGTTATGAGATTTAATTTTATAAAAACAATTATTTCGTTAGCGATAGGTTTCCTTATTTCATATGGATTTTATAGTGTTGAAGTAAACAATAATAAATTTTTGCTTTTTTTAGTAAGTTTTGTTGTTATTTCAACTTCTTTAACAACTATGATTGGTGTTCACTTTGAAAGATCTCGTACTACAACAAACATACGTGTTGTTTCTATTATTTTTTTTGTATCGGCATTACTAATTAATTTAATTTTTTCATTTATACAATTCTCTGTTCCAACGTATTTAATTATAAATTTTATTTTGTTACTGATATTTATTTTGATATTATATTCAATAAATAATGCTAAACAGTAATCTACCTCTATCCAAATATTTAGACGCTTATTAGTTAGCTATCTTGTGTTTTTCAAGTTAAATGTGTGAAATTCAATTTTTTCAGATTTTCTGTAAGAAGTCCAGAAACGGGCTATATCTTGTGTTGTCTCACTTTTTACGGTTAAATGATTATGAACAGAACATCTGTTAAAAGGTTATAAAATCACAATCCCGTCCAGACCGCAAGACATAAACCCTTATAATCTAGTGATTGCAGGGGTTTCTTTTTTTGTAGGCCAGTATGTAGGCCACTTTTTGATTAATTCAACTTTATTAATCTTTGTCAAAATTATATTAGTATGTAGCTGCAGCAAGTGTAAATGAAGGGGGCTTTTAAACAAACTTTCTAACAGAATTGTATTTAGGGTGTCAAACCCACCAGTTCCACTAAACGGAATATTGAAAAGTATTCCGTTTTTTTGTTTCTCAAAAATCATTACTGATTTAATTTTGATTATATTTTATCAATTTCTTTTAGAAAATTTACTATTTAGAATAATTATAAATTAAAATATAAAACAAATCTTCAGATTCACTACAAATTTCAATATTAATTTTGAAGAAATTAAATTTTGTATAACTTTTAAGTTTTTTTTCTATACAAATATATGGTTTTATGAGACAAATAATCAAAATTATAATATTAATTTTTTCAATGAAAAACTTATACTCTCAAAATCTAGTTGAATTCAATAACTCAAGTGATATAAAAAACTGGTTAATAGTAAATGATGATGTTATGGGAGGCCTTTCCAAATCTAACTTCTATTATTCAAATAAACACGCGATATTTGAGGGTGAAATTTCATTAAAAAATAATGGAGGCTTTGCCTCTGTTAGAGGAAACATTGATAAAATAGATGTATCTCCAGTTAAAAAAATAAATTTAGTCATACAAGGAGATAAAAAAAATTACCAATTAAGAATCAAGAAAAACAAAGAGGACTATTACTCTTATATTCATAATTTCAAAACAACTGGTAAAAATGAAATTATTTCAATAGAACTTTCGGAATTTATTCCATATTTTAGAGGAAGAAGACTTAATAAAGACAATTTTAGTCACAATCAAATTGAACAAATTTCATTTTTAATTGGAAATAAAAGTGAGGAAAAATTTAAACTTAAAATAAAAAAAGTATTTATCAGTGATTAGTATTACTTACGACTTAAAAATTATAGTAGTATGGTTGGACTTATAAGCATAAATTATAAAATATCACCTTTAGATATTCGAGAACACGTATATGTTTCTGAAAGTGAAATTGTTGATTTTAATAATTTTCTTCGAAAAAGTATATTAATTAATGGATCATTTATAATATCAACCTGTAATAGAACAGAAATTTATTTTGATTACGATCAAAATAAAATAAATAAAAAAAATATCTCACATAAGATAATTTCATGCCTAATCAATTTCAAGAAAATATCTGAGGGAATATCACCATATGTTGAGAAAAAATTTGATAAGGATGCTTACTCACACATATTTAGGGTAGCAAGTGGTCTTGAGTCAATGATTATTGGAGAATATCAAATCGTTGAACAAATAAAAAATGCATATAAATTGTGTAGAAAAAACAAAATGTTGTCACCAATACTTGAAAGAATGATTCAAAAATCATTAAATGCAAGTAAGTTTATAAGAACTAAAACTAAGATTGATAAAGGCGCCGTATCAGTCAGCTATGCTGCTGTAGAAAAAATCAATAAAATATACAGTAAAAAATCTATATCTATAGTAATTGTTGGTACAGGAAAGACCGGAGAGTTGACTTTAAAACATTTAATCAAAAAAAAATATAAGAATATTCAAATTTTAAATAGAACAATTAATAAATCAAAAAAAATTTCTGAAAAACTAAAGCTTGAATATCAACCTTTAGAAAATATTTATAAGGTTTTGAGCAAATGTGATATAATTATATTCTCAACTTCTTCACCAAAAAAATTAATAACATTCAATGATACTGTAAAATCTTTGAACAGTAGAAAAAAACCGCTAATGATAATAGACCTAAGCGTACCAACTAATGTGCCAAAAGAAATCAAAAACATAAAAAATGTAAACTTAATTAACATTGATGGACTTAAGGATGAAGTAAATAAAAACTACATAAAAAGAAAAAAAGAATCACTTACAGCACATAAGCATATAAGTAATTTAGTGAACGAATTTATGTTTTGGGTAATGGAGAAAGAAATAAGAGATACAATTAATAAATTTCATGACGATTTTGAACAAAGATTAAAAAAAATAAAAAATATTGAAAGTCAGAATATTCTGAATAAATATAGACAAAATATAATCAATAATATTAAAAACATTGATCTAAAAAACAATCAAGATACAATTTCAATAGTAAATAATATTTTATTGAGAAAATGAAAAAATTAATAATTGGTACCAGAGGAAGTAAGTTAGCTTTATGTCAAACTGAAATTGTAATTAGTGAATTGAAAAAAAAATATCCTGATTATAAATTTGAAACAAAAATTATTAAAACACTTGGAGATAAAATAATAGATATAAGTCTTACTAAAATTAATGACAAAGGTTTTTTTATTAAAGAAATCCAAGAACATTTAATAAACAAATCAATAGACATAGCTGTACATAGTTTAAAGGACATGCCTGTAACTTTAGAGAAGACAAAAATTAGTGCGATACTAGAAAGAGAAGACAACAGAGATGTTTTAGTTAGTAACAAGAAAATTAAGCTATCAAAATTAAATTCAACAGACATAATTGGTACAACATCAGTTAGAAGAAAAATCCAAATAAGAAACCTAAATAAAAATGTCAAGATCTGTGATATTAGAGGTAACGTAGATAATAGAGTTAAGAAAATGATTAGTGGCAAATGTGACGCACTATTGTTAGCATCCGCGGGGATTAAGCGTTTAGGGCTAGAAAAATATATTGTAGAATACTTAAATAGAGATACTTTTTTGCCAGCACCTGGACAAGGAGCAATAGCTATTGAGAGTTTGAAAGAAAATGAAGTGTTGAATAAATTTTTAAGTAAAATAAATCACGAAAAATCATATTTGTGCACTGATGCTGAAAGAATTTTTATGAACAGAATTGGAGGGGGTTGTCATATGCCCTTTGGATGTTTTGCAGAAATTAATAACAGTGAAATCACTATTGTTGGAATGATATCTTCAATCAAAAATTTTGATATTGTAAGAAAAAGTATCACTGGTAAAATCAAAGATTATAAAAAATTGTCAAAAAAATTAGCTAAAGAAATAACACAAGGAAATGGACAAAAAATAATGAGTGAATTTAAAAATATTTCAATTGATTAATAATATTATTTTAACACATTCAGGATCGATTTCTGACTTTTCAATGATAAATGAAAAATTTAATGTTTATCATTTTCCAATGATAGAAATAGAGCCAATTGATTTAAAAAAAATGAAACTTAAAGATTATGATTATTTCATTTTTACGTCAAAAAATGGTGTAGATTCATTTATAAGTTCATTTGAAAAAAAATACAAAACAATAAAAGCAATTTGTGCGGGTAAAAATCTTTATGAAAAAATGAAAAAATTAGGATTTGAAATCTCATATAATTGTAAATATCCATATAAAGAAAAATTGATAGATGAATTAATTAAATCAAATAAAATAAAAAACAAAGAAGTTTTATATTTAACAGGTAATCTTTCTGACAATTTTATTGAAAAAAAATTAAAAAATCACTGTAAAGTAAGCAGAAAAAATATTTACAAAACAACTCACGTAAGTGTTGTAAATCATGAGTTAAAAAAAATATTAAGTAAGAATATTTGTATTTTAATTTTTACTTCTCCCTCATCATTTGATTCTTTTACAAAGAAATATAAAATTAAAAATCAAAAAATTGGTGCAATAGGAAAAACAACTATGGATCATATTCAAAATAATAACTTTAAGGTTGATTTTACTCCAAAATTACCATCTTTCAATGATTTGAGCAAAGAAATAAATAAATATATCAATAAAATAAAACAATGAATTATCCACAAATAAGACTTAGAAGATTAAGACAAAACAAAATTTTAAGAGAACTTGTCTCTGAAAATAAAATTAATATAAATGATTTGATCTATCCAATATTTATATGTGAAGGAAAAAATATAAAAAAAGAAATTAAATCAATGCCTGGTCAATACACAATGTCAATTGATATAGCGATAACGAAATGTAATGAAGCATTATTATTAGGTATTAAATCTTTTTTATTATTCCCAGTTTCAAAAATCAAAGACGAGGATGGTAGTTGTGGAATTTCGCAAGATAATATTTTACAAAAAAGTATAAAAATACTTAAAAATAAATTCAAAGAAATTTTAATTATAGCCGATGTGTGTAATTGCGCTTATACCATACACGGACATTGTGGGACATTAATCAATGGTGATGTTGACAACGACACAACATTAGAAAATTTATGTAATCAAGCTGTTTCACTTGCAAAAGCTGGTGCAGACATAATTGCACCATCTGATATGATGGATGGAAGGATAAAAAAAATCCGAGAAAAACTTGATATTAATGAGTTTGAAAATGTGCCAATACTTTCATATTCCGCAAAGTATGCTTCAGCATTTTATGGACCCTTCAGAGAAGCTTCAGATAGTTCTCCTAAAAAAGGTGACAGATCAACATATCAACTAAATTATAGTAATTCAAGAGAAGCAATCCGTGAGGGACAACTTGACAAAATTGAGGGAGCTGATATGATAATGGTAAAACCGGCACTATCATACTTAGATATAATTTCAAAGTTTAGAAAGAATTTTAATCTACCGATTGTAGCTTTTAATGTTAGTGGAGAATATTCCATGGTAAAGGCAATGTCAAAATTAAAATGGGGTAATGAAATAAAGCTTATGATGGAAATAATCACTTCTATCAAAAGAGCTGGAGCTGATATTATAATTACTTATCACGCGTTAGAAATAGCAAAACAATTAAACAATGAAAATGAAAACTAAAAACAGTATAAAAAGCTACAGAGACGCAAAAAATCTTATTCCTGGTGGGGTTAACTCACCCGCCAGAGCGTTTAAGAGTGTTAACTGTAATCCTATTTTCATCTCCAAGGCAAAAGGGTCAAAAATATACGATATTGACGGAAATTCTTATATAGATTTTGTTTCGTCATGGGGACCAATGATTTTAGGTCATGCTGATAAAGATTTAATAAATACAATTAACAGTGTATCGATTAATGGAACTTCGTATGGAGCACCAACAATTGTAGAAACAAAAATGGCAAAAAAAATTACTGAAATGTTTCCATCAATCGAAAAAGTTAGAATGGTTAATTCGGGGACAGAAGCAACTATGAGCGCCATAAGGCTTGCAAGAGGATTTACAAAAAAAGATCTAATAATTAAATTTTCTGGAAACTATCATGGTCATGGCGATAGTTTTCTAATAAGCGCAGGCTCGGGGGCTATGACTCTCGGCAAACCAGATAGTCCAGGTGTTACATCAAATACAGCTAAAGACACATTAATTGCAGAGTTCAACAACATAAAATCAGTTGAATATCTATTTAATAAGTATAAAAATAAAGTCTCAGCAGTTATTGTTGAACCAGTTTCGGGAAATATGGGAGTAGTAAAACCAAAAAATAATTTCTTACAAAAACTAAGATTAATCACTAAAAAAAATAATTCACTATTAATTTTTGATGAGGTTATGACTGGTTTCAGATTATCCTCAGGAGGTGCACAAAAATTGTATAATATTACACCCGATATCACAACTCTTGGTAAGATCATTGGTGGTGGTCTTCCCGTAGGAGCATATGGTGGCAAAAAAGAGATTATGGACTTTTTATCACCTAATGGGCCAGTTTATCAAGCGGGAACACTCTCTGGAAATCCTTTAGCGATGAGTGCCGGATTATGTATACTAAACAAACTAAACGATAAAGTTTATCATTCATTAGAGAAAAAATCACAAATTATTTATGATGGTTTAGTTAATAATATAAATAACACTGGAGTTAAAGCAGTTGTTAATCGGGTTGGATCAATGTTAACATTATTTTTTACAAACAAAAAGGAAATAAATAATTATGAGGACGCAAAAAGTTGTAACCTGAAGTTATTCGCAGAATATTTTAAATTTATGTTAGACAATGGAATTTATCTTCCTCCGTCTCAATTTGAAAGTCTATTCATTTCAGACGCTATCTCATACAAAGAAATAGATTATTTTATTAAAATTAACAAAGAAGCATTAAAACAAATATACAATGAATAGTATTTTTATAGATAAATTAAACAAAATAAATACACCAAGACCACCAGTATGGTTTATGAGGCAGGCAGGAAGAATTCTGCCATCTTATCAGAAATTAAAGAAAAAATATACATTTGATCAATTAATGAAGAATTCTGATTTAGCAGCTACTGTATCAGTTTTACCTGTAAAAGAACTTGGAGTTGATGCAATAATTTTGTTTTCAGATATTTTGGTTATACCAGAGGCTTTAGGTTTAAATCTTGAATTTACCAATAAAGGACCTATATTTCATAATCCATTACGAATTGATAATCCAAATAAAGATTTAAATTTTGACAGTACAAAACTGGAGTACATATATAAAAATATTTCAAACATAAAAAGTAAAAAAAATGAACTCCCATTAATCGGTTTTTGTGGAGGTCCACTAACAACATTTTGCTTTATGTTTCGAGGTGATCTTTCGGTGAAAAGTTTCAATCAAGCAATAAAATTTTTATATAAATATCCAAAACAAAGTCATAAAATTCTTAATAGAATTACTGAAGCAAGTGAATTATATGTGAAAGAGCAAATACGTCACGGTATTGATTGCTTTCAATTGTTTGAAACTTATTGTGGTTTAATTCCTTCAGAAAAGTATATTAAGGAAATTCTACCATATAGTCAAAGGATACTTAATGTATCCAAGAGCAAAGTTCCATCAATTTTCTTTCCAAAAGATTTCGGAGTTGGACTAAAACATCTAAATAAAAATATTTGTGATTATGTAAGTATTGACTGGCAAATTGATATTAATGAAGCTCGTAAATTACTAGACAAAGATATAGGAATACAAGGAAATATTGATCCAAGAGTTTTATATTCTTCCATAGAAAACATAAAAATAGAACTCGAAAAAATTAAAAAATTTGCATTGAAAAATGATGATTTTATCATCAATTTAGGACACGGATTTTTGCCTGATATTAACTACAAAAAAGCAAAGTTTGTAGTAGATTGGGTAAAGACAACAAATTGGAAAAAAATATGATTAAAATAGATAAAAAACTAGTTAAAAAATATAACATACAGGGACCAAGATATACTTCGTATCCCCCAGCCAATTTATTTGATAATAATTATAATGAAAATAGCTTCATAAAATCAATACTAAAATCAAACAATGAAGATCCTGAAAGTATATCAATTTATATTCATATACCATTTTGTCCTCAAATATGTCACTTTTGCGGATGTACTACTGAAACTGGATTTTCATATAAATTTATTGAAAGATATGTCAATGCATTAATCAAGGAAATGGAAATGATGATTAATTTTATTGACACAAATAGAAAAGTAACTCAAATACATTGGGGTGGTGGAACTCCAAACGCAATACCCTATAAATTTATCAAATTAATTACTGATAAGATAAAAGAATATTTCATTTTAGATGAAAATTATGAAATGGCTATCGAGTGTAGTCCCGCATATTTCACATTAAAAAATGTTGATCAACTCTGGGAATATGGATTCAACAGGATATCTATCGGTCTTCAAGACTTTGATGAAAAAATATTAAATGCCATAAACAGGAAGCCTTCGAAAATACCCATTGAAAAAATTATTAATAAAATTAAAAATACAGGATTTACCGGTACTAATATTGATTTAGTTTATGGGCTTCCACTTCAAACGGTTGAAGGGTTTAAATCAACTGTTAGAAAAGCTATTGATTTAGATGTCGATAGAATAGCAACTTTTTCATACGCTCATGTTCCCTCTGTTATACCAAGACAAAAAGTATTAGAAAAATATAAATTTCCTACAGCTGAAGAAAAATCTTTAATGTATAACTATGCTTTTGAAATGTTTAATAAATATGGATATAAATCAATTGGAATGGATCATTTCGCGAAACCTATGGACGAGTTATCGATAGCTTTAGAAAACAAAAAATTGCATAGAAATTTTCAAGGTTATTGCACATTAAAAACTACAGGTCAAGTTTATGGTTTTGGTGCTTCATCAATATCACAATTGTATTCCTCTTACAGTCAAAACGAAAAAAACGCTGCTAAATATATCAAAAATATTGAAAATAATAGATTTGCTACTTTTAGAGGTTATTCATTAAATCTTAAAGAAAAAATAATACGAAAAACAATAAATGAAGTCATGTGTAATTACTATGTGGACTTAAATGAAATTGCTAACATTTTTAAAGTTGAATTAAATGATGTTATTGAGACAACTTCCTTTTACGTTGAAAGATTCAAAGATTTCATTGAAGATGAAGTTTTATTTATAAGTAATTATAAAATGAAAATTAATAATAAAGGAAGAATTATTATTCGAAATATTGCAATGAGATTTGATCCATTGATGAGAAAAAACATAAATTCTTACTCCAAAACAATTTAAAAAATAAATATTAAATAATCAAAAAAATCAATAAATTTATGTTAAAAACAGGAGTACTTTTAATAAATCTTGGGACTCCTAAAAGTCCAAGAACAAAGGATGTTCGTAGCTATCTATTTCAATTCCTTAATGATAAAAGAGTAATTGATTTACCATGGATAGTGAGAAAAATACTTGTTAATCTAATAATAGTTCCCTTTAGATCTCCAAAATCTGCTAAGGTATACAAGGAAGTTTGGACAGATAAAGGCTCACCAATAATATATCACACTGAAAACTTAAGAAAAAAATTAAGTGAAACTCTTGGACAAAATTTTATTGTTGACTTTGCTATGAGGTATAAAGAACCATCTATTAAAAATAGTCTAGAAAAACTAAGACAAAAGAATTTAGATCAAATTATAATAATACCACTATTTCCACAATTCGCTTCCGCAACGAATGGTTCAGTTATTGAAGAAGTAATGAGGCACATTCAAAAATGGTGGGTTATCCCAGAAATTAATTTCATTTCACAATTTTATAAAGAAAATTTATTCCTAGATGCTTTTGCAGAAAAAGCTAAAAAATATAATCTTAATGAATATGACGAAATCATATTTAGTTTTCATGGTTTGCCTGAAAGACATGTAGATAAAGTTTACGATAATAGTTTGTGTAAGGATAATAATTGTGAAAATGGAATAACAAATCTTAATAAATTTTGTTACAAGGCTACATGTTATGAAACAGCGAAACAAATCGCAAAAAGACTAAAAATTAAAAAATCTGAATATACGGTAGCTTTTCAATCACGATTAGATAATAAATGGCTTAGACCTTTTTCAGACGATGTGATTAAAAAAAGAGGACAAAAAGGAGGAAAAAATATACTATGTTTTTCTCCATCATTTGTAGCTGATTGTTTAGAAACAATAATTGAGATTGGTGATGAATATCAGGAAATTTTTGAAAAATTCGGAGGTGAAAAAGTTCAATTAGTAGAGAGTCTAAATGATAGTGATTTATGGGTAAAATGTTTGAAAAAGATGATTTTAGAAAGAACAGTATAATTTTTTGAAAAAATGAAAGACCATATTGACTACATAATTGTTGGAGCAGGTATATCTGGACTAGCAACTGGCCACTTTCTAAAAAAACAACAAAAGCAATTTTATATTTTTGAGTCTAACAAAAATATTGGTGGTGTAATAAAAACAGAAAAGATTAACAATTTTATATGTGAAAATGGTCCAAATACAGTTATACTAAATAACGACGCCATAATTGAGTTGATTGATGATTTATTACTAACTGACAAAATAATTTATCCAACTGAATATGTGAAAAATAAATTTTTTTTACATGACGGTAAAATAGTTAAATTTCCAAATAGTATACAATCTTTTATTTTTACAAAACTCATTTCTTATAGGGCTAAATTAAAAACATTTTTGAGATTGTTCTTTTTTAAAAAGGGACAATATGAAACAGTGTATAAATTTTTTATAGAAAATTTTGGAGTAGATTTTCATGATAATATTATTGAACCATTTTTAAATGGAATTTATGCGGGTAATACAAAAAAAATGAGCTTTAAATACACATTTCCAAAATTATGGCAGGTCAATAAAAATTACAATGGAATACTTGAATATACAATTAAAAATTACTCAAAAAAAAACAAGAAAAAAAATAACAAAAATCCAATTTACTTCGAAGATGGTTTTATTACTCTAATTAATAAATTAAAGGAAAATCTTTATGAGAAAATTTATACAAATATTACCGTATCCGAAGTTACTAAAATTAATGAAGAAAAATATTTGATAAAATTCTCAAATGGAAATAAGATTACATGTAATAAAATTATTTTTACTATTAATCCAATAAAAATTTTTGAGATTATGAATTTGAAATTAGATATTAGTAATGAAAATCTTTACAATCCAATAGATGTAATGCATTTTGCATTCAGTAAAAAAGATTACACCAATAAAATTAAAGGTTTTGGTTTACTATCTAAGAAAAGTGAAGGCAAATCATTCTTGGGTATATTATTTAATAGCGATATCTTTCCAAATGTAGCTCCAGCAAACCAAAAGCTTATAACAGTATTAGTTGGAGGAGAAAATCAATCTAATTTATGTAAACTTGACAAAAACAAAATTTTGAATAAAGTTGAAGATGAAATAAAGGAACTGTTGGGAATCAAAAAAATTATTTTTAAAAAACATCATAGATGGACTAATGCTATTCCTAGATATAATATTGAAAATATAAAATTACTTAACTCAAATGTGCGTAAAAAATTATTATTACATCAAAATGTCTTCGTTAATGGTAATTATATTCAAGGAGTTTCTGTTAGTGATTGTATTTTAAAATCAAAACAATTAACTGATAAAATATGACCTAATTTAAATTAATAGTGATTTAAATGTGAAAGATATAATCAATAATCGTTTATAAGATGTTTGTCCTTATGTAAGATTTTCTTCCAAAAATATAAATTGAATCCAACTTGAACATCAAATCTACTCATTGTAGTTTCAAAACTATCATTAGACATTATAGTCCAATTGAAACTTGGAGTTAATCTACCAAATCTTAAGCTTATTCCAGTTGTAAAGACATTATAGTCAACATTATCTAAATCAGTATAATCATCTAAGGTTTCAAGCACCTTAACTGTACCCTTCCCTCCTGATAATCTAAAAAACTCTCTCCAAACCACACCAACTTGTAATTCAGTAAATTTAACTCTTTGGTCCAAATTTGTAATGAATATTTTCATATCTTTTTTGTCAAGATCAGACAACCCCACTCCATCTATCATACCATTCTGATAAAATACTGCAAATAAATTACCCCAATTTTTGTCTCTACCAGTAGATGAAAACTTATATTTATCAGAGTTAAAACCACTTCTGTATCCTAACATTCCACTATATGTAACATTAGACATACGAAACTTTTGATTGATAAACTCCTCACTAGTAAGATCAATATCATAAGTATAATTTGAAAATACTCCTCCATTTAACTGAAGTACTAATCTATTTGGACTCCGTTCTCTTAATTCTTTTCGGGTTTCTTGTGAATATGAAATTGACGTGATAATTAAACTTAATAAAACTAAAATTATATTTTTCATTGATTGATTATTTATATGTAAAACATCTTAAATCTTAACAAATATAGCTTGCCAATATTTTCTGTAAACCTATAACATCTATTCCTTTTTTTAATTCTTTTTCAAGAGGCGTAGGATTTCCTGAGATCCAAATTTTAATTTCACAGTCCGCATCAAAACTTCCTGCAGTTTCTACCAAAAAATGTGTTATAGATTTATAAGGAACTGAATGATACTCTTTCTTTTTGCCTGTCATTCCCTGCACATCCTGCATGATTAGTCTTTTGTTAGTAAAAACCCATTTATCTCTAAATATTTTGAAAGCTGCTTCAATATTCTCTTGATCGGACAATATATCAGAAAATTCATTTTCTAATTCTTTTGGATCTACTTCTGAAGCATTTCCCATTAAATTTGATAACAATCCCATATGATTAATTTTAATTTGATTTTTCTTACTCTTTAGCTTTTCAGAATCCGCTTTGTTATTTTTTTAAAAGTTTATTGTATAAAATTATTTACTTCTTTACAAATATAAATTAAATATTGTTGTAAATTAAGAATTTAATAGAATTTAAATTTCTTTATAAATTTGTATAATGAAAAAATTAACTTATTTAATTTATTTTTTACCTCTGTTTTGTTATACACAGGATAATCTTAGTGATGATTTATTTGTTTTGTTCTATAACGTTGAAAATTTATTTGATACAATAAATGATGAATTTACAGAAGATGATTCATTTCTACCAACTAGTGATAAAAAATATGATTCAAAAAAATACCAACACAAACTTAAACAAATAGGGAGAGTAATTGATAGTATTAAGTTCTTTAATAATAAATTACCTGATATCATTGGATTGTGCGAGGTTGAAAATATCAGAGTAATTAAAAAACTTTTAGAAGAACCCGCCTTCGAAAATCAAAAATTTAAAATAATTCATAAAGATAGTCCGGACAAAAGAGGAATTGATTGTGCATTGTTGATTAACAATGACTTAGAGATAATTGAAAAAGATTTTATAAAAATTCTTAATACTGAATCTAAAAAACCTACGAGAGATATTGTTTATACAAAGTTAAAATATAACGATATTATCTTTAATATTTTTGTCAATCATTGGCCCTCTAGATGGGGTGGGCAAGAGGAAACAAATTATAAAAGGGTTTTTGCAGCGAAAGTTCTTAAAAATTATATTGATAAAAATACATCAAAAAATGAACTTACAATAATTATGGGTGATTTTAATGATTATCCAAATAATGAAAGTTTATCTATATTAACTAGTGAAAAATTTTTCAACCTTATGACTATAGAAAACATATCAGGTACTGGCTCATATAACTACAAAGGTGAGTGGAATTGGTTAGATTAAATAATTTTATCAAATAACTTTAAATCTACTAATTTTGAAATATTATCAGCTGGTTCTTTTCAAAAAGACTTTATGATGTATGAGTCAAAAAACATAAAATTAAAGTCAAGAGTTTTCCCTAGCAGAACATTTGGAGGAAATTTTTGGTATGGAGGGTTCTCCGATCATCTACCAATATATTTAAGATTTAAAATTGTTAATTAATAAACTAAAAATGAATCTGTAACCCAACAAGAAAAATTCCACTTTCATAATCTTCGTTTATATATTCTGTGTATGTGGTAACACCAGAATTAAAATCACTTAAAAATTCGCCTAAATTTATAGATCTTCTTGTTTTTATGTCTTTTCTTTTATATGTATAGAATAATATTTCAGAATTTATTGATAGAAATTTATTGAAAAAATATTCGTATCCAAAACCAGATTTAGTAGTTCTTCCACTTTCAATACTTCCGTGATATTTAAATGTTAAATAAAAATCAGATTTATATCCCATATAAATTCTATTAACTAAATTTGGTCCTTTAGAGTTTATCTGTGTGCCAAAATAAATATTATCAAATATTATGTATCCTACTGAAAGAGAAATATCATCTGAATGAGATAATTTATTAGTTTTATATATTTCAGATGAAATCCCACAGACAAGTTTCTTTCTTTTTAAATGATTTTCGGTCTGAAAATCATTTTTTAGTTGAGATTCTTGAGCTGTTAACAATAATGGAAATAACATAAAAATTAGAAATTTTTTCATTTTTTAAATTTTTGTACAAAGATAAATGAATAATAATTTGGTGTTATGCATCGCATAGTAATATGCGTTTATATTAAAAACAAATAAAAAAAGATTAATTAATTAATGAAGATAATAAAGGAATTAACAATTTTACTAATTAGTATACTTTACATAACAGTTGGATTAAATCATTTTATTAAGCCTAACTTTTTTTTAGAAATTGTCCCCCCAATAATACCATTTAAATTAGAAGTTGTTTTTATCAGTGGATTTTTTGAAATTATATTAGGAATATTAATATTATTTAAAAAGACAAGAAAATTAGCATCATTGCTAATTATAGTACTACTTGTATCAGTATTTCCAGCGAATATATATTTATATATTTCAGAAACACCAAGAGTTTCTTTAAATATAACAAAATCACAAGCACTATTTAGAATGCCTTTTCAACTATCATTAATCATAATTTCATATTGGCATTCAAGAGATGATAATTCAAAGACATTTTCAATAATAAGTATAATTCTATTTATTCCAACCATTATATACTTTATAACACTTTAAAATCAATTTATTGATTTTTCAATTAAAAGATCTTAATAAAAAATAATTTATTTTTATTTATTCTAATTATAAATTACTAAAAATCAGACACTTAATTGTTTTTTAAAAAAACTTTTTTATATGTTTGCCGTATAAAATAGAAATTAAACTATATAAAAAATGAGTCCAGAATTATATGATATGTTGTTAAAATCAGCAGAGGCAGATAAAGCAAAAGCATTATTATCTCTTGAACTTTTAGGTAACAAAGCAATTGGAATTGGTGATCATACAACTGATGATTTTTACAAGAACGCTGAAGAGGCATTATCTATGTTAGTGGATGCTGATGATAGAATTAAAGCTCTAAAATCATATTTTAAATCTTAAATATTAAATTCTCCATAGGAGTATAAGACAGCTTTTCCTCCAATCCTAACTCTATCTTTCATATTTTGACATTTTAATAATCCAGTTCTTTTTGATAACTGAGTGGCAGTCATTTCGTTCTTATTAAGTTTTTTGGACCAATAAGGAATTAATGAACAATGGGATGAACCAGTAACAGGGTCTTCTAAAATTGTCGCTTGAGGAGTAAAAAATCTAGAAACAAAATCAGATGTATTACCAATTGATGAGACAATAACGCCTCCGTATCCTAAATTTATTTTATCAAAATAGTTTCTATTTATTAAAATATTTTCAACTTCTGATTGATTCTTATAAATCAAAAGATAATCTCTAGACTTGTAGATTTCAATTGGTTGCAAATTCAAAGATTTTTCAATTTCTATAGGTAAAGATGAAGGTTTTGCAACTCTAGAGGGGAAATCTAAAAAATATGTATTATTGACAATATCAACTCGTAACATACCACTCATTGTTTCAAAAGTAATTTTATCTAATTTATTATTCATGCATGTTTTAATAACAAAAGCTGTTGCTAAAGTTGCGTGCCCACAAAGATCTATCTCAATATCTGGAGTAAACCATCTTAATTTAAATATATCTCCATTTGAAATAAAAAAAGCTGTTTCAGCTACTGCATTTTCCTGAGCGATTTTTAGTAGTAGATCATCGTCCAACCAATTATTTAATTGAACTACACACGCAGGATTTCCTTTGAAAATTTCATTTGTAAACGAATCAACTTGATAATACTTAAATTTCATATCACTAAATTTAATTGTAAAAATATTAAATTAGTCAATTACTTTTTAACCTCTAAGTAAAAAACTAATTATCATAAAATTTTATTTTTAATATTTTAGCAAATATGAAAATTATAATTCGAGACGGTAACAAGAAAGATCTTCCTTATATATTAAAGCTAATTAAAGAATTAGCGAGATACGAAAATGCTGAACATGAAGTTATTATTACATTAAAAGATTTAGAAAATGACGGATTTGGGAAGTCTGAGAATTATAAGTTCTTAGTAGCTGAATATCGAAAAGAAATTATCGGGATGTCATTCTATTGGATAAGATATTCTACATGGAAAGGAAAATTCCTATTTCTTGAGGATTTTGTAGTAAAGGAAAGTTATAGAAGGCAAGGTGTAGGTTCTAAACTCTTTGAAGCGACAATTAAAAAGTCCAAAGAATTAAATACAAACGGAATGTTCTGGCAGGTTCTTGATTGGAATACTCCAGCAATTAATTTCTATAAAAAATATGAAGCTGATATTAGCAATAAATGGTTAAATGGTAGACTAACAAAAGAACAAATTGAAAAAATCATTAAAAATTAATACTTTTTTAATTTTGATTAAGAAATATCAATTTGTTAAAAATTAAATTTTTATTTATCAAATATTATTTTTCTTTCCGTTGTTCCATCTTTATAAATAAATACTAATAAAGTATTTTTTCTAAAAGGAACCTCTCTTCCCAAAACATCAACAATTTTATCAAGTTTAGTGAAATTTATTTGTTCATAAATGGAAGTTGCAGCAAAATCAACATACATAAAAGAAGTATCCGAAACACATCCGATTGCGTCGGTAACTAGTAAATAATATATTCCATTCAACAATGGTGTAAATTGTAAAGACCCTCCATTTGTTAGCGAAGAACTCAATAATCCGTTCGGACCATAAATATCATAGGTGTATGGAGATATACCATTTATTGCAGTTGCGTCAATATCCGTACCATTTAAACTTAGGTTTGATGCTAAATCAGAAACTGATAGGTACGTTATTACGACACTGTCACACGAGTAACTATTTGTGAAAACATCAGTATATATACCATCTAAATTATAGACATTAGATCCAACTACAACACTATCTCCAAAGCAGATATCAACATTATTAGTAATATTATTTACAGGATAAACTAAGAGAACAGTGTGAACAATACTATCGCATCCAGCAAAATTTGTAAGTATATCAGTATAATTTCCAGGCTGTGTATATATGTTATTATTAATCGTATAACTCTCTCCACTACATATAGTTTGTAGATTGACGTAATTAGTAGTTTGTGATACATTTATTTGATGTGTAACGATACTATCACATCCAAATATTGAAACTAATGTATCATGGATAATCTGAGAGTTAAAATAGTATTGTCCGGCGATGTTTACACTATCACCAAAACATATATTATAGTTTTGCTGACTATTTGATATTTGATTTACTATTAAATTTGTTTGAATAATGCTATCACAAGTTCCGTTAAACAATGTATCAATATACTGACCTGACTGTGTATAAATATTATTTCCAACACTATGATAATCGCCTTGACATATATTAATATTGTTTGAAGAAACAGATGTATTACCAATAGTTAAATCTGTGATAATAATACTATCACATCCACTAGATGTACTAAAAATATCAGTATAAACTCCTGTACTATTATAAATATTATTGCCAACAGTTATAGTTCCACCATTACATAAATTTATACTTTGTGTTGAACTATAATCTTGCATGATAATTGCTTCAACTGGAATTAGATTTGTTACGCAAGGTTCTTTTTCAATTTCCCAATCATAAAAGAAATAATAATAATCTAAAGGAGCGGAAGAAGCACTTGATGAAGTTATACTAACTACAGAACCAATATCATATGGATAGTTAGCTCCAGCATTGTTTCGATATAGTGCAAAATTACTTCCTGATACACCTAATTGTAAATCATTTTGAACTGGTAGTATAAAATTTAAATAAATTCTAATACCATTTGGCGCATTTGGTATAAATATTGATGTGTCCTGTAATATATTTCCATTACTATTTCTAAGTTCAATTGTTCTATATTTTGCTTCATCAGAGAAAACAAGAACAGATACTAGTGTAGAAGGAGAATAATTATTAAATATTAAATGTTGATTGTAATCAAAAAAGTCTCCAGTACCAATTGTATTGTCTAGCGCACCTCCAAATAAATTTGAAAAACTCATCTCTCCTCTAGCATAATAAGTTGTTGAAGTATTTAAGACAGGTGTTTGGAAGCTATTACCAGTTCCCACAAGATTTTGAGCATTGGCGTCTGAATACCATTTTATATTATTGACATTTGAATTGGATTGTAACAACAAAGAAGATGACCCGCATGATGAATCACCAACTAAATTCAAATTTTGATTCATAATATTTATATAATTATTTATAGTGTAAGAATTTGATCCAATTTGATTAGTTGTTGTCAAACTTACAGAATATACACCTCCTGACTGATAAGTATGACTTGGATTTTGTAAGTTGGATGTAGTTCCATCACCAAAATCCCAGAGCCAACTAGTTGGACCGTTGGAAGATAAGTCTGTAAAGTTAATAGTTCCGTTACAACTCATTGTATCAGAAGCTTCAAACAATGTGACGGGCGGGGCACTTGGAAAATCGCAGTTCCAAGTCATTTCGAATCCTTGAGCATTAACACCAGCATCTGCGTGTAAAAAAATTGTTATTGCACCTCCCGAAGAAGATATTGTCCCTGGAGAGTTATTACAAAATTGTCCTAATGATGGTGAATTAATTGAGTTACCATCATAAATTTCAACGTAATCATAAATACAATTTGTACTGTTTTCTAAATCAAATAAAAGAAAGTTTACTGTAACTTGACTTGCACCTACAGGATCAATTATTACCCAGCTATCGTTATCATCAAAATAATTTCCATTAGGTCCACCTATATCGTAAAGAGTTCCGCTACAGGCTGTTTGTGTAGAACCTCCAGAAGTCATAGTAATAATACACGGGTAGATCGTGTCAATATCGATTAATGATTGGTATACAATACTATCTGTTCCAAGAGGTCCGCTAGCAATAAGACTTACTGTGTATGTTCCAAAACTTGTGTAGGTATGAGACGGATTCGAAACAGTACTTGTATTACCATCTCCAAAATCCCAATAATATGAGTTAGCGTAAAATGAAGTATTAGTAAAATCTACAGTTGCCGGTGTATTACAAAAAACAGAATCTGAAGCAAAGAAGTTAGCAGAAGGAGGTGATGTTATTTGTAAATCAATACTCCAAAGTCCTCTACCGTATGTAGCTGCAATTAATTTGTTTGATGAATATTGAATTTCTAATTCTGAAACTATTACGTTAGGCAATGTAAGATTATTAAAATTTGACCAATCTGCCGAGTTATTATCTCTAATAAAAACTCCTAAATCTGTACCAATATACAAGGTCTCAGAACTACTGTTTTCGTCTAGAACAATTGTATTAACTGGTATGTTTGGAAGTGTTCCAGAGTAATTCAACCAGTTGTTCCCACCATCTAGTGATTTATAAACTTTTTGACCTGATGTATATCCAGATAGTGTAACCCAAACTTTATCGGGATCAGTAGGGTGAACAGCAATATATGTAATAGTTTTATTTGGAAGACCACTACTAATATCATTCCACGAATTACCTCCATTATTAGTAACAAACAAATCTGCACCATCAGCAAAATAAATTCTTGAGGGATTTGATTTTGAAATTGCTATTTCATCAATCTTATTTCCATTAGTTTGACCATTTGTAATTACATTCCAATTATTTCCTCCATCAGTGGATTTATAAAGTTCATCATAACCAATATAAATTATATTTGGATCATTTCTATCTAATATGTATGGTGTTTCCCAAGCTCCGTTACTTGCAGGAGCTATGCTTGAAAAACTATTTCCACCGTTGGTAGACTTTCTTACATCTCCATAATACAAAGCACCATACATAATATTTGAATTAGTATAGTCAATAATACACTCCATTCCATCTCCACCAATTACAGGGTCCCAGTTGCTTCCGTTTTTTAAAAAAGTTCCATTATCTTGAGAACCTGTAATAACCATGTCCTGAACAGTTTGTGAAACACCTAAACTATAAAACTGTGTAATTTTCAAGCCATCAGAAATATCAGTCCAATTATCACCGTTATCAGTGGATACATATAGTCCACCATCATTTCCAGAATATATATAATCGTTTATTGGATTATACTTTAACATATGTTCATCTGCATGCATGTACGTAGTACCACTGGCACCATACCAGTGAGTATTGATATCCCAATTTTGTCCTCCATCAGTAGATTTCCATGTGTTAACACCTCCAACAAATAATATATTTTCATCATTTGGATCGCAGGCAAAAGCTAAGTCGTACCAAGCTTGTCCGTCTGAGTCAGAACCTGTTACTGACCACCCAAGTAAATTTGGTGAATTTGATTGTTGACTCCAGTTTTGACCTTCATCAGTTGATTTATATACTCCATAATATCCGTTATTATTATCTCCAAAAAGCGCATACACTACAGATGGATTATCAGGGGTTACAGCCACGCACGCTCTTACAACTGAAGATGTTGATGGTAAACCAGAACCTGACTGAGTCCATGAAATACCATTATCAGTAGATTTATAAATTGATGTGTTTCCCTTTGATGCTCCATATACAATATTAGAATTTGTAGTATGAAATTCAATATCAGTCATATTTGCTGAAGAAAAAGTATTTGAGAAACTAACTCCTCCGTCGGTGGAACGATAAATTCCGTTAGAAGTTGACACAATGATTACATTAGTATTTACCGGGTCGATAAGAACTCTATTCCCTCTGTAATAGTTAGTGATGTTAAATGAAAGTCCAGTAGTGATGAAAGTATTTCCTCCATCATTTGATTTCATAAGACCATAAGAATATGTATCTCCCCCATCTCTATCCCCAGTTATTATAAAAATTTCGTTTGGATTAGTTGGATTTAGTGCTATATCAGAAACTCCTAAATTATTCAAAAAATCTGTTGATGTAGACCAGGTTTGACCTCCATCATTAGATTTCCAAAAACCACCTGCTGGTGCGCCAATATAAATTTTATTTGGATCTGTTGGGTGGAATGCAATTGTATTTACTCTTCCTATTCCTCTTTTATCCCCATTTCCTTGTATAGGAACATTATCTGGTCCAACTTGTGTCCATATGTTACTTGAAATTGGAATTGAATTATTTTGTAATCTTAAGTATTCTTCATACAATATTTCAGGTCTCATCTCACCATCAGGATATACTCTTTTTTCCATGAAATTTTCCCAACGTTTAAATTGTTTCCACCCTTTACCTTTTTCATAAGTTTTATTCTCCCAATAACTTTCAAACTCTTCTTGTATTTCATAAAAGTTTTTGTTAGGATTTTGCAAATCTTCTGTCCATTGTTGTGAAAATACGATAAATGGAAACAATAACAATACTAGGATATTTTTTTTCATTACAATTTAAATTAAATTAATGCAAATTTAAGATTAATTTCTCATACTTTTTAGAACCAATTATTTTCACTATGTCTTCCTTAGATGCCTCCTTTATTTTTTTTATACTCCCAAAGTTATTAATAAGTTTCATTATCGTTTTCTCACCAATACCATCAATTGTATCTAAAGATGTTTTAAATGTATTTTTGCTTCTTTTATTTCTATGATGTCTTAGACTAAATCTATGAGCTTCATTTCTCAAATGTTGAATGAGCTTTAGACTTGAAGATCTTTTGTCTAAATATAAAGGAATTGAGTCATTGAATTTAAATATTTCTTCAAGTCTTTTCGCAATACCAATAATTTCAATTTTTTGCATAAGTTTTAAACTTTCCAGACTTTTAACTGCTGATGACAGTTGTCCCTTTCCACCATCTATAATAATTAATTGTGGAAGATCTTTATTTTCTGACAACAACCTTCGATATCTTCGAAATACCACTTCTTCCATTGATTTGTAGTCATCAGGTCCAGAAACAGTTTTGATATTAAAATGTCTATATTCTTTTATTGAAGGTTTACCATTTCTAAAAACAACACACGCAGCTGCTGGTGATGTTCCTTGCGTATTTGAGTTGTCAAAACATTCTATGTGTATAGGTAAATTTTTAAGGTTTAGTTCATTTTTCAATAATTCTAAAACATTATTTTCATTTCTAGTTTTATTTTTCTGATCCTTTATTTTAATTTTTTCTCTCATCATAAAAAAAGCATTTCTTTTTGAAAGCTCAGTTAACTTAAACTTATCACCAATAATTGGTACAGAAAATTTAACATTTGGATAAATTTTAGAGACAGGTATAGATGTAAATATTTGGGTTGATTGTGAATTAAATCTTTGTCTCAAGTCAGTAATTGCAATTTCTAATAAATCTTTATCAGATTCATTTAATTTCTTAATAATTTCAATAGTATGGGTCTGTATTATTGCCCCATTTGATATTTTTAAAAAATTAACAAAAGCTGAAATATTGTTTGACACAATTGTAAACACATCAACATTATTTATTTTAGTACTCACAATTGTCGATTTTGACTGATAATTTTCTAATAATTTTATTTTTTCCTTGATATATTGAGCTTTTTCAAATTCTAGTGCGTTTGAAAAAGATAACATTATCTCTGTAAAATTTGAAATGACAGATTTAATATCTCCGTTTAATATTTTTTTTATTGAATTAATATTCATTTCATAATCCTCAATTGGATGAAGATCTTCACATGGAGCTTTGCAATTTCCAATATGATACTCTAAACATAATTTAAACTTACGTTTACTAATATTTTCACTAGTTAATTTCAAGTTGCAATTTCTGATTGGATAAAGTTGCTGAAAAAAATCAATTAAAGTTTTAACCATTTTAACAGATGTGTAGGGCCCATAATATGTAGAACCATCATTAATTACTTTTCTAGTATATAAAACTCTTGGAAATGGTTCGTTCTTAACACATATAAAGGGATAAGTCTTGTCATCTTTTAAAAGAACATTGTACCTAGGTTGATATTTTTTTATTAGATTATTTTCTAATAATAAAGCATCTATTTCTGTAGGAACAATAAAATACTTTATATCAGCTATTTTAGAAATCATTAAATTAGTTTTCTTGTAATCATGGATTTTTGCATATGACAAAATTCTCTTTCTTAAATTTTTTGCCTTACCGATATAAATAATTTTTTTAGAACTATCTATAAACTGATATATCCCTGGACTTTGAGGGATATTTTTGGTTAGTATTTTTATATACTCGAATTTACTCAATTTATATTTGTTTAAATGCAAATTTAATATCATTTTATGACAATCAATTATTATCACAAAAACAAATTATTATTAAAATTAAAATTTGTTATTTTTGATAAAGATTAAAATATGATAATAAGTCACAAATACAAATTTTTATTTATTGGGCTTCCATTTTCCGCCTCATCTGCAATCACCCAAGAGTTAAATAAAGAATATGAGGGCAAACCTCTGTTGAGAAAACATTCGTTATATCAAGAATTTTTAAAAATAGCTAACGATAAAGAAAAAAAATATTTTGTATTTGCTGTTCTTAGAAACCCCTTAGACATTACCGTTACAGTATATGAAAAAATGAAATCCAATTCAAAGGGAAATTTTACAAACCCAGCATTATTTACTGAAAACGGTGGTCACATAACAAAAAAACATCGTGAAAGATTTAATTTTATTCAAAATAATAACGCAAGTTTTCAGCAATATTTCAAAAAATTCTTCAATAAACCCTATGATAATTACGCAAGTGTAACTTTGGAAAATTGTGACTATATCATTCGATACGAAAATATAAATGAGGATTACAAAACAGCTTTAAAAAATGCTGGTGTTAAAAATCCAAAACCACTTCCTTTAGCAAATAAAACAGTGGGAAAGAAACAAGATTTAAATGAATATTATACAGAGGAAATTCAAAGCCTTGCCTTGTTTGTATTTGGTCCATTTTTAGAAAAATATAATTATAATATACCAAGTAATTGGAAATTTAAAAATATACCTTTTTCTTCTCATTTCATGTTTGTAATTGGGGGTTTTTTAAGAAAACTTAAATGGAAATTTATGAAAAAATCAAACAGAAATAGTATAAAAGGTTCAATATATGGTGATATCCAAAGAAAAGAAAAAAAAACTATTTAAAGTAACTTCTATAAAATAGAAGTAGAGTTACTATACCAATAAATATTCCTGAATCGGCAATATTAAAAATTGGTCGAAAGAAAATAAAGTGATTTCCTCCCCATATAGGCAACCATTCCGGAAGAAAATATGACTCGCCTGTCAGAGGAAAATACAACATGTCAACAACCTTTCCATAGAAAATAGTATCTCCATAGAAAACACTATCAACAATATTTCCTAACGCACCTCCAATAATAAGACCAAAACAAATCAATAGTCCATTAGGAAACCTAGATTCTCTGGTTAACCTAATTACATAAAAAATACCCCAAGTAACTACTATTATTCTAAAAAGTGTTAATATTAGTTTTCCATATTCTCCTCCCAACTCTAAGCCATAGGCCATTCCATTATTTTCAATATAATGCAGTCTAAACCAATCAAAAATCCTTATTTCTTCTCCTATTATCATAGAAGTTTTTACCCAATATTTAGATAATTGATCTAATACTAATATTACAAAAGTGGTGAAAAATATCTTTTTCAAAATATTTATTGTGCTCTTTTTGCCTCAATAGATAATGTAGCGTGAGGAACCAGTTTTAGCCTTTCTTTACTTATTAGTTTACCGGTCACTCTACAAACTCCATATGTTTTATTTTCTATACGAATCAAAGCATTATTTAGATTTTTAATAAACTTTTCCTGTCTCATAGCTAATTTCATATTTTCATCCTTTGAAAGGGTTGAAGAACCTTCTTCGAATGCTTTAAAAGTAGGAGAAGTATCGTCGGTACCATTGTCAGAGTCATTAGAAAACGCTGCTTGTAACAAAGATAAATCTTGTCTTGCAGATTCAATTTTCTTCTCAATTATTTTCTTGAAATAGGATAGTTCAGTTTCAGAATAACAAACTTTTTCAGACATTATTTATTTTTTTAATTGATACATTTATCGAGATGTTATCAACCAACTCGATATTTATATTTTCATATTTTATTTGATCAACAAACTTTAAATTATTTGTCAGTGTTTCTTCACAAATATAAGATAAATTATTTGTTATGGCATTTTTTATGACTTCATTTTTTTCAACAAATATTTCAATTTTATCTGTAACTTGATATCCTTTTTCTTTTCTTATGTTTTGAATTCTATTTACTAATTCTCTAGATAATCCTTCTTTTTTTAAGTTGTCTGTAATTGTAACATCTAAAGCAACAGTAAACCCATCCTGACTTAAAACTTGCCAACCCGGAATATCTGCAGAAGAAATTTCCACATCTGAAAGATCGATTGTAATATCTGAGTTAATCTTATACTCCCCTTCACTTTCAATTTTCTTAATATCTTCAGGTGTAAACTTAATTATAGTAGCAGTGATAAGCTTCATATCTTTACCAAACTTTGGTCCTAATGTCTTAAAATTAGGTTTTATCTGTTTGGTAAGGAGATCTGAGTCTGCTGAAATAAACTCAATTTCTTTAATATTGAGTTCGGAAAGAAGAATATCCTTAACTGAATTTATTTGTGATTTCATTTGTTTTCCGTTAATCGGAATCATTATTTTTTGTAGAGGCTGTCGGACGCGAATTCTTTCTTTTTTTCTAAGAGAGAGTACCATAGTTGTAATTTTTTGAGCGATATCCATTTTTCGCTCTAATTCCGTATCTATCTTAGTAACATCTGGTTTTGGAAAATCTGAAAGGTGAACACAATTTTCTGAATATTTATTAGAAACAGAATTTAAATCTTTATACAACTGATCCATATAAAATGGTGCTAATGGAGCTGAAATAATTGAAATCTTCTCTAAACACTCATATAAAGTTTGATAAGCTGAAATCTTATCTTCATTGTACTCCCCTTTCCAGAACCTTCTTCTACTTAATCTAATATGCCAATTAGACAGTTTATTGATAACAAAATCCTGAATTAAACGTGCAACCTTTGTTGGCTCATAATCTTCATAATTATTTTGCACCTGTAAAATAAGGCTATTAAGTTCTGAAATAATCCATCTGTCAATCTCTGTTCTTTCATTTATATCAATTTCTTTTTCGGAATAAGTAAATTTATCAATATTTGCGTACAACGCGAAAAAGGAATAGGTATTATAGAGGGTCCCAAAAAACTTTCTCTTCACTTCTTCAATACCATCAACATCAAATTTAAGGTTGTCCCAGGGCTGCGCATTTGATATCATATACCATCTACAAGCATCCGCACCATAAATATCTAAGGTTTCAAAAGGATCTATAGCATTACCCAATCTTTTAGACATCTTATTTCCATTTTTGTCAAGAACTAATCCATTTGAAATTACATTTTTATAAGCTACACTATCAAATAACATTGTAGAAATAGCATGTAAGGTAAAAAACCATCCTCTTGTCTGATCTACTCCTTCTGCAATAAAATCAGCAGGAAAATTCTTCTCAAAAACATCTTTGTTCTCAAAAGGGTAATGTAACTGAGCATAAGGCATAGATCCAGAGTCAAACCATACATCTATAAGGTCTAATTCTCTTTTCATTTTCTTACCACTAGCGGAAACTAAAATAATATCATCAACATAGGGCCTGTGTAAATCAAAGCTCTCATAATTTTCTTTGGAAAAATTTCCAATTTCAAAATTTTCAAAGGGATTAGAACTCATAAATCCTACTTGTACAGATTTTTTCACCTCTTCTTTTAACATTTGAACTGAAGAAATACAAATTTCTTCTTCTCCGTCTTCTGTACGCCATATTGGAATTGGAATACCCCAGAAACGTGAGCGAGAAAGATTCCAATCTACTAGATTTTCTAACCAATTACCGAATCTTCCTTCTCCTGTAGATTTTGGCTTCCAGTTTATGGTTTTATTCAGTTCCATCATTCTTTCTTTGTAATCGGTTGTTTTTACAAACCAACTATCCATCGGATAATATAAAATAGGTTTATCTGTGCGCCAACAATGAGGATAAGAATGTTCATACTTTTCAGATTTAAACAATCTATTATTATCCTTTAAATTTATTACAATTTGTACATCAGCCGGATATTTTGGCTTTTCCTCAGACTCGCTATAAAACTCTTCTTTTACATACTGACCAGATAATTCATCCATCTCTTTTGTAAATCTACCCTGTTCATCAACTAATGTTAAAGAACCAATTCCATTTTGCTTAGCAACCAGATTATCATCTGCACCAAAAGAAGGAGCAATATGAACAATTCCTGTACCATCTTCTGTTGTTACAAAATCTGCAAGTATTACTCTGAATGCATCTCCGTCAGTTGGTTGTGCATAATTTAATAGTTGATGATAATTTATTCCTGAAAATTGTTCTCCTTTGTACTCTTCTGTAATTTTGTAGGGAAGTTGTTTGTCTCCTGGACTATATTCCGACAATGAAATTCCTTCTGTAAAATATTTGTGTAATAACTCTTTAGCCATAATTATAGTAATCGGCTCAGAGTTATATGTATTGTAAGTATTAACTTTTACATATGTTATCTTTTTCCCAACAGCAAGTGCAGTATTAGATGGTAAGGTCCAAGGTGTGGTAGTCCAAGCGACAAATGATATTTCTTTTTCTCCAGCAAATAAAAAAGAAGATTTATTATCCTTTACAATTTTAAACATTGCCACAGCAGAAGTATCTTTCACATCTCTGTAACATCCCGGCTGATTGAGTTCGTGTGTGCTTAATCCAGTGCCTGCTTTTGGAGAATATGGCTGTACAGTAAATCCTTTATAAAGCAATTCTTTTTTGTGAAGCTCAGATAATAACCACCATACACTCTCTATGTATTTATTATCATAAGTAAGATAAGGATTATCCATGTCAACCCAATATCCCATTTCGTTAGTTAACTTTTCCCACTCTCCCTTATATTTCATTACATCGGTTCTACAGGCTTTATTGTAATCTTCTACCGATATTGTTTTACCAATATGTTCTTTAGTAATATTTAATGATTTTTCTACGCCAAGCTCAACAGGAAGTCCATGAGTATCCCAACCTGCCTTTCTGTATACTTGAAAACCTTGCAAAGTCTTGTACCGACAAAATAAATCTTTGAGAGTACGAGCGATCACATGATGAATTCCTGGCATACCATTTGCAGAAGGGGGACCTTCATAAAATGTAAAATTAGATTTTCCCTTTCCTGCTTTTATACATTTATCAAATGTATTATTTTTATTCCACTCCCTAAGAATAGTTTTATGAATTTCTGAAAGATTTAATTTTTTATACTCCTTATAATTACTCATGTAGATACCTATAAAATATTATCGTGCAAATATAGTTTTTTGATTTAGAGTAGAAAGAGAAAAACTTTATTTGTTATAAGTATGTAAATCCTCAACAAAGAAAGGATTAAACAATATTATAAAAATTTTTTAAGCTAGTTTTTTTGCTAATGAATTTTGGTATATTGATTTATATTCTGATACCGTTCCAAATGACTTGTCGTCGATTCTAATTTCTCCTTTACTAACATGTCCAAGTAACGAAAATGGAAGAGATGAATTTTCAAGTAAATCCAAAAATCTATCCTCTTTTACTTCTCTTACTGAAACAATTACTCTAGATGGAGATTCTCCAAACAAAAAAGCATCCTCTCTTATCTCAGAACTAGTAGTGATGTCAAATCCTAAATTATTAACCATTGAACTTTCTAACAACGTAATAAAAGTGCCCCCATCCGCAACATCATGAGCAGATTCAATAACTCCAGCCCTAATAAGTTTTACTAATATATTTTGTAATTTCGCTTCTAAATTCAAATCAAAATTTGGAGTGGAAGACTCTTTTATTCTATGGTATGATGCCAAATATTCAGAGGAAGAAATGTTATTATCACAAGTCCCCAACATGTATATTAAATCCGATTTTCCTTGAAATCCTAATGGAGTTATATGAGATTTATCCTCAACTACTCCTAACATTCCAATAGTTGGAGTTGGAAAAACTGGAGTTTCTCCATCATCAGTCACCATCTGGTTATAAAAACTTACATTCCCTCCAGTCACAGGTGTTTTAAACTTCTCACAAGATTTTTTCATTCCTTTAATAGCTCCTACAAATTGCCAATATACCTCTGGATTATAGGGATTTCCAAAGTTTAAACAATTTGTAATCGCAGATGGAATACCACCAGAACAAACAATATTTCTAGCTGCTTCAGCAACTGCCATAGCACAACCTTCTTCCGGATCTGCATTTACCATTCTGGCATTACAATCAACTGTCATGGCAAGGGCTTTATTACTATTTTTTAAATTTACAATACCAGCATCTGTCGGTGTATTTGTACTCATATTAACAGTACCTACCATAGAATCATATTGTTCATATACCCATCTTTTTGACGCTATGTTCTCATGTCCTGTAAGATATTTTGCAACTTCAATCAAATCTTTTGGTTGTTCTACATCATCTATATTAAACTTTTTCCATTCTTTGTAATATGCTGGCTCCGACCATTCTCTATGATACACTGGAGCTCCTCCCCCTAATACTAAATCTGCACACGGAACATCTGCAACAAGTTCTCCGTGCATAAAATATCTTACTCTGTTGCCTTCAGTAACAACACCAATTTCTTCGCAAGATAAGTCCCATTTATCAAAAATAGATTTTACAATATTTTCCTTACCTTTTTTTACAACTACTAACATTCTTTCTTGAGATTCTGAGAGTAATATTTCCCAATCTTTCATATTTGCTTGACGAGTAGGAACTTTATCTAACCATAATTCCATACCATGCTTGCCAGCAGCTGACATTTCATTAGATGAACAAGTAATACCAGCAGCCCCCATGTCTTGCATTCCGACAATTGCATCAGTTTTAGATAACTCTAAAGTAGCTTCTAATAATAATTTTTCTTGAAATGGATCTCCAACTTGAACTGCAGGTAAATCTTCTGCTGATTCTTCAGTAATGTCTTTAGAAGCGAAAGAAGCGCCATGGATTCCATCTTTTCCAGTTCTGGAGCCTACAATGAATACAGGATTTCCAACACCAGAGGATGTTGCAGATATCATTTCTCCAGTTTTCATAATTCCAGCTGAAAATGCATTTACTAGTGGATTAGTATTATAGCAATCATCAAAAAACACCTCTCCACCAACTATTGGTATGCCAAAAGCATTTCCATAATCTCCAATTCCTTTTGTAACCCCTTTTACTAACCACTTAGTTCTCTCTAAATCAATATTACCAAATCTTAAAGAATTAAGTTGAGCAATTGGGCGAGCACCCATGGTAAAAATATCTCTGTTAATTCCGCCAACGCCTGTTGCAGCTCCTTGGTAAGGTTCCAAAGCGGATGGGTGGTTATGAGATTCAATTTTGAAACAACAAGCTAAACCGTCACCTATGTCTACTAGTCCAGCATTTTCTTCACCAGCTTCGACTAACATATGTGGACCATCCTTAGGTAATTTCTTTAACCAAACTATAGAATTTTTGTATGAGCAATGTTCAGACCACATTACTCCAAAAATACTTAGTTCACAAAAGTTTGGTGTTCTTCCTAATATTTCTTTTATCTTTTCAAATTCTTCTTCTCTTAAACCCATTTCTATCGCTTGTTCAAGAGTAGATAAACTAAGAGTTGCCTGTGATGACATAATTTCTGTTTTTGTTATTAAGCAAAAATAATTAATTTTGTAACTTAAGTAATAAAATAAATATGAAAAAGATAATACTTTTTAGCCTATCGTTAATAACTTTAAATTCCTGTGATTTTCCAGATCCAATACCAGTGGAGGGATGTACTAATCAGTTAGCACTTAATTATAATGCTAATGCTGACACAGATAATAATACCTGTGACTTTACCGCTGATGTATTATTTTATTTAAATCAGGATGCTGGAGTCTTTTTATATAACCAAGGAGTAAGCAAAATAAGCTTTTTTATCAATGGAAATAATATTGGGTCTCAATATAACAATAACGGATTTTTCACCTCCCCAATACCACCAGACTGTTTCAATGAAATATTTACTACAGGTTCAGTATATTGGTCTGAAACAAGTTATACAACAATAAACTGGGAAGCGGTTGATGAAAATGGTACTATTTGGTATGAAAGTAGTGTTACTTTAGTCGCAAACGAATGTTTAAAAATGGAACTCAGCTCTAAAAAACTGAAAGACTTTCAGATAAATAATTAATAAAACCCATGATACTTCCTTACAATCCATTCTAAGGACAATAAAAATATCAAAAAAAATAAAAACCAAATGTTATTTAATATTGAGTTTGTATTTTCAAAAGAATGAAGAATGGTTTTGTTTCTTTCACTGTTTTTCAATGTCTGATTAATTAATTCAATATCAAAAGAATTAAAAATTTTTCCACCACTTTGAGCTGACAGTTGATATAAAAGTTGATGATTTGCAGTATTTACGGAGGATTCAATTTTTTTGGGTAATATTGTGAATTCTCCATTTTTAACAAATTCAGAAAAGTTATAATTTGCAGAATAGCCGTACTTGCCCTGGGGTAACGATTCAATATCTAAAAAATAAGAGGATTTCTCATTTTTTGAAAATAAATAATCAAACTCTTGACCAGACTCATTTTTAATTTTCAAAGTAATATCTTTGAAATTATTTAACTCATAATTTTCATTGTAATATTCTGCTTTAAAATTAATATTTTCTCCAACAAAAACTTTATTTTTAAGATCTATTCGAAGCCTACTTTTATCTTCTTTTAATAAGAGATATTGTGAAATTTTTGAAAATAATTCGTCAAAATTTTGATGGAAAACACCATCATCAATATCATTCATCTTCCACCTCCAAATTCCCTCCCCATAAAAAACTGCTATTTTTCTTTCTAAAACTTCGTCTAAAGATATTAATGGTTTTTTTGTGTCAATATTCCCTATTTTTTGAAAGGCTAAAATATCAGCCGATTTTGAGACATTATAGTTACCAAAAATTGAAAACAGTGGTGGTAAATCTTCCAAAAAAGATTGCAAACTTTTGGATACATTAAATTTTTCAAAATTTGTATTGTATGATATTCCAGCTTCTTGGCTTTTATTTTTACTTAAAAGACCTGCGCCAGGGTAAAAGGTATTTAATTCAGAACATGAATTTAAGTTAATAAACATTAATAATGGTACATTACAGTTTCTTAAATCTCTATATTTGTTAGAATTAGAGTTTTCCAGATAAAATGTTACTAAAAGATTATATTCATCAAAATCAGAGTCAAATTCTGAAAATTTAGAAAAATCTACTTGGTAATTTTTATTTTTATCTAAAGCAGATTTAAATGCTCCGACATCAGGGTGAACCAAATCAGACATAATTAGTATTTTGTATTTTGAATTCAAAACATCTACAAAAAAATCAAATTTATTGTTTTCTAAATTTCTCTCTGATTTTAATCCACTTAATTTTACGGAATATTCTTGCAGTCCTGCCTCAGAATTTTTAATATTAAAAATAGTTTTAATAAAATCTGATGATTTAGAGACCTTCTGATTCTTGGTAGCTACTAACTTGTTGTTTTTATATAATTTTATGTCTATGATCTCTCCTTTACATTTTTGTGTATTTATCTGAACTTCAATTGGAGAAAAATTATCCAAAAATGAAATCTCGTTATAAACAACATTATTTATACTTAAATCTTTAAAAACAGAAGTATCTCCAATGGTGATACTATAAATTGGTACAGACTTAGAGAATTGATGGTACAATGGATTGGATCCTTTATTGTATAATCCATCAGAACTAGCAACTAAAGCTAACAAATTTCTATCTGAATAATTTAATTCTATCTCATCTAACAAACTAGAAATATTCGTTGACTCTCCCATTTTTTTTGACACAAAACCCGATCTTACTTTATCAGAATAATTGTATTCAATTAAGTCAAAATTTTCTGAGAGTTGATTACTCAATATAGCAAAGTTTATTGAATCCTTTGAATCTTCGCAAGAAATCGAAGCATCTTGTGCCAAAACAACTATTGGCTTCTCTTCAATAGTTCTCAAATTTGATAAAAATGGATTTAACAAGAAAAAAGATAATAACGAAACAACAATTAACCTAATAAGAAAGAGAATTCTTACAAGAATTTTATTATCAAATTTATTGTTTCTGTATAAAAAATAAGCATAAATAGAACCTATTAAAACACAAAATACAGTGTAAAATATTGGCAGTTCAGTATTTAATGAAAACATAAATTTATGTTAACATTCCTCCGCAAACATTAATTACCTGACCTGTAACATATGATGACATATCAGAGGCTAAAAATAAACAAACATTCGCTACATCTTCTGTAGAACCTCCTCTTTTTAGCGGTATCGCATCTCTCCAAGATTTAATTTGATCGTCTCCTAATGCTTCTGTCATTTCAGTCTCAATAAATCCAGGAGCGATAGAATTACATCTGATGTTTCTAGAGCCTAGCTCAAGGGCTGTAGATTTAGTAAACCCGTTAATAGCAGCCTTTGAAGCAGAATAATTAGACTGACCCGCGTTTCCCTTAATTCCAACAACAGAACTCATATTTATTATTGATCCATTTCTTTGTTTTAACATGGGTTTTAGAACAGCTTTAGTCATGTTAAATACAGATTTCATATTTACATTCATAACACTATCATAATCAGATTCTGACATTCGCATTAATAATCCGTCCTTAGTGATACCCGCATTATTTACTAAAACATCAATTGAGCCAAAGTCCTCAATAATATCATCAGCTAATTTTTGAGATGCATTAAAATCTGAAGCATCAGATTTATATCCCAATACTTTTACTCCAGTTTTAGCAAGATCTTTTTCTAAATCTTTAGCAGTTTCTTCAGAGGTAATATAAGTGAAAGCGATATTCGCTCCATGTCTAGCAAATAATTCTACAATTCCTTTTCCTATACCTCTATTAGCACCAGTAATAATAATTGTTTTGCCTTCTAATAATTTCATTTTTTTATTTTTAATAATTCAAATATAAAAATCCTAATTTAATGTAAAATTTATAAAAGTTTATTTTTCATTAATATTATGGATTAACTTTCATCAATTCTGACATCATATTTCCAATTTCGGCGGGAGACTCTGCAACAGCAATTCCACATTCACGTAAAATAGTCATCTTTGCTTCAGCAGTGTCTTCAGAACCACCAACAATAGCACCAGCGTGACCCATTGTCCTGCCAGCTGGAGCTGTTTGTCCGGCAATAAATCCAACTACAGGTTTTGTTCCATTATTTTTTATCCATCTAGCTGCGTCTGCTTCTAATTGACCACCAATTTCACCAATCATTATTATACCATCGGTTTCAGAATCATTCATGAACATCTCAACCGCGTCTTTTGTTGTTGTACCAATAATTGGATCACCCCCAATTCCAATAGCGGTAGATATTCCCATTCCAGCTTTTACAACTTGATCAGCAGCTTCATAAGTTAAAGTACCTGACTTAGACACAACACCAATTCTTCCTTTTTTAAATACAAATCCTGGCATAATACCACATTTTGCTTCATCTGGAGTTATAACTCCAGGACAATTAGGACCAACTAGAGTACAATCTTTATTAGATATATATTCTTTTACAATAATCATATCTTTAGTAGGGATTCCTTCAGTAATGCATATAATTACCTTAATACCGGCTTCGGCAGCTTCCATTATAGCGTCAGCAGCAAATGCGGGTGGAACAAAAATTAGAGATGTATTAGCTCCGATTTCAATGACCGCCTCTTCAACAGTGTTAAATACTGGTCTTCCTAAATGTTTTTGACCTCCCTTTCCAGGGGTAACTCCACCAACAATATTAGTTCCATACTCTATCATTTGTTCAGCATGAAAAGTACCTTCAGAGCCTGTAAAGCCTTGAATAATTACTTTAGAATCATTATTTACTAATACACTCATATTTTATATTTTTAAATTGCAAATCTACTATAAAATAGTATTTTACAAAGGATTTTAAATACTTTTGCAATATGAATAATATTAATCATGAAGATACTATTTGTTCTATTATAACGGGTGGGGGTATGTCTGCTGTCGCTGTAATTAGAATTTCAGGAACTAAATCAATTTATACATGTAATAAAATTTTTAGCGTGGATATTTTAAATTCAGATAGTCATAAAATATACTATGGATCAATCATTGATAAAAATAAAATAATTGATGAAGTACTAGTGTCAATCTTCAAAGGAAAAAAATCTTTTACTGGAGAAGAAAGTGTTGAAATATCCTGTCATGGATCAATTTTTATTCAAGATAAAATCATACAACTTTTAATAAAAAGTGGTTGTAGACTAGCTACTGCCGGTGAATTTAGTATGAGAGCTTTTAAAAATGGTAAATTAGACTTATCGCAAGCTGAATCTATTGCAGATTTAATCGCATCTGAAACAGAATCAGCTCATCAAACTGCAATGCACCAACTACGAGGAAAGTTTTCAAAAAAACTTCAAAATCTAAGATCTAAACTTATTGATTTTGCTAGTCTTGTAGAACTTGAACTAGATTTTTCAGAAGAAGATGTTGAATTTGCTGATAGAAAAAAATTTCAAAAACTATTAAATGAAATAAAAATTGAATTAAAAACACTAGTGCAATCATTTATTCTAGGTAATGTCATTAAAAATGGAATTCCTGTAGCAATTCTTGGTGCTCCCAATGTTGGGAAATCGACCTTATTAAATTGTTTAGTTAACGAAGAAAAAGCTATAGTTTCTGAGATAGCTGGAACTACCAGAGATGCCATAGAAGATGAAGTAAAGATTGGGGGATTTAAATTTATATTTATTGATACAGCTGGAATACGAAAAACTAAGGATATTATAGAAAATTTAGGAATAAAGAAATCCTATGATAAAGCTAATGAATCTAAAATAATATTATTCATTATTGACTCAACCCAAGATATTAAAAAACAACTTTCCATGTTACACAATATTCGTAACAAAAACAATAAAAAAATTATACTATTAATTAATAAAGTAGATATTAACTCTAACATTTCAATTGAAGAAGACTATCTTTCAATATCAGCAAAACAAAATGAGGGTATTGATGTACTTAAGAAAAAACTTTTAGAATTTACAAATTCTTCCAATATCTCTAAAAATTCTAGTATTGTTACAAATTTACGTCACTATCAAGAGTTACAACTTACACTAAACGAAGTTGAAAACATAATTAATGGAATGAATGAAGGGTTAACTGGCGATTTTTTGTCAATTAATATTCGTCAAGCACTTTTTCATCTTGGGAGTATTACTGGAGAAGTAACTACTGATACTTTATTAGGAAATATTTTTGGAAAATTCTGTATCGGAAAGTGATGTTATTTTAATTAAATTTGCATTCAATATTTTGAACATGAAAGTAATTTACGACTCTAATTGTAATTTTTGTAACAAAATAGCAAACTATTTAAAAAAAAGAGATTATAAAAATAAAATATACTGGATTTGCAGAGAGTCTGAAGAGTCTTCTGAACTTTTTAAAAAACACGCAATTAATGAACAGATAGACTCGATTATTACATTTTCTGAGAATAAATACTACATCAAAAGCGAAGCAGTTTTTCTAATTTTTAAAAAATTGAAATTAAAATACTATTTATTTTTTAAAATAATTCCAAATACACTCAGTAATTATATATATGATTTTGTCGCAAAAAATAGATATTTATTTAATAATTGCTCAGTTCACAAACAATAACTCTTTTTCAATTCTATAAAAAGACACTATTTGAATTATATATCATTTTAATGTAGTAATTTTGCAAAAAATTAAAAAATGAGAAAAACACTTATAATTTTTTCAATAATATCTATAATCGCAATTATCGGAGTAGTATCTACAATTAGCTATAATATGGGAATTTCATATGGAGTAGAAAACGCTGAGAAAATTAGAATTGAAAATAATAAAGATTCAATAATTATAAATAAGACAGTACCAACCGCCAATTTTAAAACAGTTTTCAATGAAAAAACAAAAATTAAAATAATTAGCTCTGGAAGAATTTTAAGCTATAACAACACTACGATAAGCTCTGAAGTAAATGGAACTATTCTATCAAAATCAAAAATAAAAAAAGGAGATTTATTTAAAAAAGGAGATTTATTATTCAAAATAAAGGATTCTGACACCAGACTTATGTTAGAAGCAAAAAAAAGTAATTTTATTAACATAATTTCATCAATACTTCCAGATATAAAATTAGATTTTTCAAGTGAATATAATAAATGGGAAAATTATTTTCATTCTCTATCTTATGAAAAAAAATTAGACGAATTACCAATATTCAATAGTAACAAAGAAAGAAATTTCATTATTTCAAGAAGGATAATCACAGAATTTTTATCTATAAGATCTGATGAAGAGAGATTAAAAAAATATAGTTACTACGCTCCTTTTAACGGGAGTATAACAAAATCATATGTAGATATCCTAACTAATGTAAACATGGGAAGCCCCATAATTGACATAATCAGAGAAGGGAAAAAAGAAGTAGAATTAAATATAAGTCAAAAAGACAGAAATTTAATAAATATTGGAGATATGGTAACACTGTTTGATGACAATAAATTAGAGTATAATGGTTCTGTCTCTAGAATTGGAAATTTTGTTAATCCAGAAACACAAAATATTTCCGTATTTGTAGAAATACCAAAAAATTCAAAAAATAAAAATTTATATAGCGGAATGTACCTTGAAGCTAATATAGAATCAAATTCCAAGGAGGAAGTATGTATATTACCAAGAAGATCGCTCATTTCTAAAAATGAGATTTTTACAATAAATGATAATAATATTTTGGAAAAGATATCCATTAATATAATTACTGAACAAGGAAATGAAATTATAGTTGATAATGTCAAAAATGGATCTAAGGTTGTTGTGGAGCCATTAATAAACATAAAATCCGGTACCAAAGTTATACCAGTAGAATTTTAATGAAGAAATTAATTTCACATTTTATAAAGTATCCAATATATTCTAACGCGATTATATTAATAACTGCTTTAGTGGGGATAATAAGTTTATCTTTAATGCCAAGATCATTTTTCCCAGAACTATCTCCAAACAAAATATACATAAACGTATCCTACCCAGGGGCTTCACCTGAAGAAATTGAACAGGGAATTACAACTAGAATTGAAGAGTCGTTGAATGGAATAGAAGGTATTGAACAAATTACTTCAAGTAGTTCAGAAAATTTATCTCTTGTTACACTAAAGACTTACGCTGGATTTAATATAGATGAAGTGCTGCAAGATGTTAAAAATTCTGTTGATGCAATATATTCATTTCCAATAGGGGCTGAAAAACCAACAATACAAAAACAAAAATCCAGAGGTATGGGAGGTATGGGAAATACTGTTGGATTTTACGCATTAAACGGACCTGACGATTTATGGCAACTTAAAGAGAAATCAGATCAAATTGAAAAAGATTTATTAAATGACGATAATATAAGTCAGCTAGAAGTAATTGGTTACTCCCCTATTATAATTTCAGTAGAATTAGATGAAAATGAACTATTAAGACATAATTTAAATTTTGATATAATCTCCTCAAAAATTAAAATGTCAAATATTGACATCTCTGGTGGAGTTATTAAAACTAAAAAAGATGAAATTATAATTAGATCGAACAATAGAAATAATACTGCTGATGAAATAAAAAATATTGTCGTTCAATCTAACATTAACGATGGAGGTATAGTAAGACTTAAAGATGTAGCTTCTGTGGAGATGAAATTCTCAGATATTCCCGTAAAATCTTACGTAAATGGACAAAGATCGATAAGTTTTATTATTAAAAAAACTCCGGATGAGGATTTAAAAAAAATTGCTAATTCTCTAGAAAAATACATTACAAAATTTAATAATAATAACAAAGATTTTGAAATACTAACATTATTTCAATTTTCTGACATGCTAGATCAAAGAATTGAAACACTTAGTGATAACTTAATTTTGGGATTAATTTTAGTATTGATTGTTTTGGGTTTTTTTCTAAGTTTTCGTTTATCCGCGTGGGTAGCCTTTGGAATCCCGTTTTCATTTATTGGCATGATATCAATAGGTATTATTTATGGTATGACTATAAATATGATATCATTATTTGGTATGATTCTAGTTGTAGGTATATTAGTAGATGACGGTATTGTTATTGCTGAAAATATATATAGTCATTTTGAAAAAGGGAAATCTCCAATGCAAGCTGCTCTAGACGGAACAATTGAAGTTGTAACTCCTGTGCTAACTTCAGTCCTTACTACAGTATTTGCTTTTTCAACACTATTATTTGTTGGTGGGGAAATGGAAATGATGGAAGAAATGGCATTTAGTGTAATTGCTGCGTTACTATTTTCATTAATTGAAGCTTTTTTAATATTACCGTCCCATTTATCAAATAAAAAAGTATTCGAAAAAGAAAAAGATACTTTTTATTCAAAACTTAAAAAAATAGTCGAAGATTTAATAATTAATTTAAGAAATAAATACAATAATCTTAACAAAAAATTTATTAAAAATTACAGATACCATGTATGGACTCCTATAGTATTTATATCATTGGTATTGGTATTATTAATCAACGGTTCGATTAGATGGACATTTTTTCCTTCAGTACCATTCAACGAAGTTAAAATTGAATTTGCATATAAACCAGGTGAACGTGAATTCAGAACTGAAAATTTTTTAAAATACTGTGACTCAATAATTCAGGAATATAGAAAAGAATTAATTAAGGAACATAATGACTCGATTATAACTAATGTATCATACTCAATTGGTTTTACTGAAAATTTAGGTGTCAGTGGAGCAAATGTAGGTTCTATTAGAATATCATCAAAAGAAAATGATATGATCTCTACAATCCAAATGACAAATGATTTGCAAAGTAGAATTAGCAAAGATTCTATTTTACAAATGGATAAAATAACATTTGGTGGAGCACAACAGTTTGGTAAGGAAGTCTCAATATCACTACAATCAGAAAATGATATTGAATTAAAAAAATCTGTTGATTGGCTCAAAGAAAATATTTCTTCAATAAATATGGTTAAGGAGGTAATTGATAATGGAGGAGTCGGAAACAGAGAATTACATTTAAAACTAAAAGAAAAAGCTTATTCTCTAGGTCTGACAGAAACGGATATTCTAAGACAAATTAGACAAGGTTTTTTTGGAGAAGAAGCTCAAAGATTAATTATTGGAAGAGATGAGGTAAAAATATGGATACAATATCCAGAAAAAGATAGAAATAGTATTAGAGATTTAGAAAAGATAAAAATTAAAACAAATCTAGGACAACAAATAGCCCTTGATGAAATAGCTGAATACGAATACAAGAGAGGAAGGGTAAAAATAAATCATATTGATGGAACAAAAGAAATTCGCGTAGACGCCTCTTTATTTGATGCGGAATACTCTGGAGTTGTAAATGATCAAATAGAAAAGGATTATTTACAAAATCTTAGTTTATATTTTCCAAATGTAAAATATAAAATTATGGGTCAAGCAGAAAGAGCGGCAGATAGCGGTAAAAGACTTGGAATTTCATTTTTAATCAGTATAATTTTAATTGTAATTACAATATCATTAAATTTTAAATCATTTTACCAAGCTAGACTAATTTTGATGGTAATACCAGTTGGTATTTTCAGTGCAATATTAGGTCACGGAATAATGGGAAAACCATTCTCAACATTAAGTGTTTGGGGAGTAATAGCTCTTATTGGTATACTAGTAAATGACGCAGTTGTAATGTTAGATCGATTTAACAGAAATTTAGATGAGGGGATGAATATCACGGAAGCAGTACTAGCTGCGGGAAATAGTAGGTTTAGACCAATAATTTTAACAACAATCACCACTTTCGTAGGATTATTTCCTCTAATTCTAGAAACAAGTTTTCAATCACAATTCTTAATTCCAATGGCAATTTCTGTAGCTTTTGGAGTTCTCTTTGGTACAATTTTATTATTATTTTACTTCCCTTCATTAATTTTATATTTTAACGATATTAGAAGAGCAAGATGGTGGTTATGGAGAGGAGGTAAAACACCTCCTTCCAAAATAGAAGTAGAGCCATTAACTAAACTTAAACTCAGACAATTTGAAATTACTAATTGATGAAAAAAATCTTTAAATATTTATTATTCTTAGCACCAAGCATAATTCTTTCTCAAGAAAAACTGTCTCTAGAGGATGCTCTAAAAATTGGACTAAAGCAAAATTTTGAAATTCAGTTAGCTAAAAAAAACTTAGAAATAAATAAGTTAAATAACAATTATGCAAACGCTGGTGCTTTACCATCAATCAATATATCAACAAGAGCTGAATCTGCTGTATCAGATCAATCAAAAAATCCAACCTCTTTTATTCAAGAAATATTAAAATCAGAATCTCTAAACGCAACAGCAAACCTCAGTTGGACCTTATTAAATGGATATGGTATCAAAGCTAACAAAGAAAGATTAAATCAGTTAGAATATTTAAGTAATGGCAACTTAACGTTGACGATAGAAAACACAACTCAAGCAATAATTTTATCATACTACAATTGTATATTACAACAGGAGAGATTAGATTTAATTCAAAAAGTTATTAATCTTTCTAGAGAAAGAGTTTTATACCAAAAAACAAAATATGATATTGGAGTTGGTAACAAAATGGAACTTTTACAATTTGAAAACACACTGCTATTAGATAGTTCTAATCTACTACTTCAAAAACAAAATTTAAATAAGTCTATAAAAAACTTCAATCTAGTTTTAGGTGTAGATGTAAATTCAAAATGGATACTCACTGACAGTATGGAAACAAAAACACAAATATTTAACTATAATAATTTATTAGAAAAGGCTCTTGAGAATAATACCAATATAATTAACCAAAGTATCAATAACGAAATCATAAAACAGGAAATATCCATAGCTAAATCCGCATATTATCCAAATATTTCAGTGAATTCTGGAGCGGCCTTTAATCAAAGTACATATGATGTTGGAAACTCAGGTTTTACTGGAAACAATACTGGAGAAACCTTAAATTATTACGCAAACATTTCCATTAATTTTAGACTATATGATGGAGGAAAGTATCGTAAACTTTTACAAGAATCTCAAATCAGAAAGGATATCAATAATATTAACTTAGAAAAACAAAAAAGAAGTGTTGCCAATAAACTTTCAAATAATTATGAAAAATACAATAATTCAATTATAATTTTTAATTTGAATAAAAAGGCTTTTGAAATCTCTAAAATTAATTATCAATTAGCTAACGACAAAGTAAATAGAGGAATCATTAATTCATTTGATTATAGAGATATTGAAATTGCCTACCTCAACTCTGGAATAAGTTTCTTACAGTCAATTTATAATCTAAATGAATCATATTTAGAGCTTGTCAAAATTACTGGTGGTATAATTGAAATTAAATAATTTAATAGTTCATATAAAATTTTTTGATGAAATAATATTAAATACTATTCTCATACAAATTAATCACGTCAATAATAATTCCATATGAATTTTTTAAGTTTTGACAAACCAATTCCTCATTACACCATTTAACTTTAGTTATACCTTCTTTTAACTGAGGAGTTAAACTATTATTTGATCGTGATGTCATCAAAAACCAGTGGGTTTTCTTTAAAATTTTTTCATTATTTTGAACATATGTATGGTATGTAACAGAAATTTTATTTTGTATTTGTAGTCCATCAATTCCACATTCTTCAATAACTTCTCGAATTGCACAATTTTCTATTGATTCATCAATTTCTAGTTTGCCTTTGGGAAGATCCCACTTATCGTTTCTAAAAATCATTAAAATATTTTTATTAGAATTGAGTACTAATCCGCCAGCAGCTTCAATTAGTTTATACTCCGATATTAAATTATTCCAATTATCCGTTAGTATTTTCGCTTTATTATTTATATAAACTTTATATTTTTGGCTCATGATATATGATATTGATATTGCACAACAAGTAGCTAAGTCTTTATTGCAAATTAACGCAATTATTTTACAACCAAATAAGCCTTTTAAGTGGGCTTCAGGTTGGAACTCTCCGATATACTGCGACAACAGAAAAACCTTATCATTTCCTGAAATTAGAACGTTTATTAGATCATCCCTAGCTTCCTGTATACAAAATCATTTTAAAGGAGCAAATTTAATCGCTGGCGTTGCCACCGCTGGAATTCCACACGGAACTCTAGTTGCGGAAGAATTAGGCTTACCATTTATTTATGTAAGATCAAAAGCAAAAGATCATGGCAAGCAAAATCAAATTGAAGGATATTTTGAAAAAGGACAATCTGTTATTTTGATAGAAGATTTAATAAGTAGCGGTAAAAGTAGTTTAGAAGCTGTATCCTCATTAAGAAAGTCTGGACTAAAAGTTAAAGGATTAGTATCAATATTTAATTATGGATTTGAATTAGCAAAAGAAAACTTCACAAACGCAAAATGTGATTATATTTCGTTATGCGATTATGAAAACTTGTTGCCACAAGCTTTAAAAACAAATTACATTACAAAAACAGATCTTCCAATTTTACAGAAATGGAGAGAGAATCCCTCAAAATGGAATATATAATTTAAATCTGTTTTTTTCATATTCATACCGTATATGAAATTTTTTTCATTTGAAATGATTTTATATCATTTTCTATACACAATTTTATTTCACCACTCTTATCTACTTCTATGATAGCACCTATAATTTGTTTTTTACCAATGAAAAAAGTAGATTTTTTTCCTTTTAAATATAAATAATAATTATAATCATTAAAATTTGTAGTCATATCAATCAAGAATCTATTATGAAGTTTTTCTAAAAAATTATCTCGAATAACAATTATATCAAAGAATTTATTTTTCTCCAATTTTATAGAGGTAGCTTCTCTTTCATAAATTTTAAATTGCTCTTGATTAACATTAAAACCGAGACCAATTATTGATTTATAAATTTCATTTCCTTTACTTTTTGTTTCAATTAGAATACCAGCAATTTTTTTACTTCCAACGAGTATGTCATTAGGCCACTTGATACTAGTATTTTTAAAGCCTATTTCATTAAGAACATCCATAACAGCTAGAGAAGAGACAATATTTAAATCAAATTTCGTTTTAATATTTTTTTTCAGTGATATAACTACACTCATTAGCAAGTTTTTCCCTGATAAGGATTCCCATGAATTATTGAATTGTCCTTTGCCTCTTGATTGAAAATCACTTGTAATTACAAATGAATCAGATTCATTATATTTATCAATAAGTTTTTTAGCAAACTCATTTGTTGAATTTACACTCTTTAAGTTAATAATTTTATTTCTAAATTCTAGATTCATTTTTTGTTATAAATATCAATTCAATTTTCTTATTTTTGCAGGTGCAAATTATGAAATTAATATGACCAGACAAAAACCAAATGATTCAAACGTTCTATTAGATACAATCATATCTGGGATAAATGAGGTTAAAGGTTTGGATATAACAATCCTTGATCTCAGAAAAATAGAAACAGCGATTTGTAAATATTTTGTGGTTTGCAGCGGTACATCAAATATTCACGTTTCATCTATTTCCGAAAACGTCAAAAAGTTTGTTTCAAAAAAGTGTAATGAAAAACCTTGGAATATTGAAGGACAAAATACATCAGAGTGGATTTTAATGGACTACTCTGACATTGTATTACATGTATTCCAAAAGAAAACACGACACTTTTATCAATTAGAAGATCTCTGGGGGGATGCAAATATTAAAATGATAGAAAATTTATAACATGCAATCAAAGAAAAATCCGAACAAAAAAATACCAAACAAAAATACTCCATTTGGAGAATTCAAAATGTATTGGATATATGGAATTATAGCTCTAATATTCTTAGGTGTACAATTTACTTCGGTAAATACATCAAAGAGTATCACAGAAACTGAATTTTTAAATAAAGTGGAAAATAATGAAGTCAAATCTGTAACTTTTGTTACAAACGCTGGTTACGCAGAGGTAGTACTAAATAATAATACAAATTCTTCAAAATTAAGATTTCGTTACTCAGATATTAGAGATGTAAAAGAACAGATTAGATTGAAGAATTCTGAGAATTATCAAATTATTATTGATAGTAGAGAAGAAAATAGAATGTTTGGAGAAATTTTAAGCTGGATTTTACCTTTAGTTATATTTATTGGAATATGGATTTTTATTATGAGAAGAATGGGAGGTGGAGCCGCAGGTGGTGGTGGACAAATTTTTAACATAGGAAAATCAAAAGCAAAATTAATAAATAAAGAAGATGTTTCTGTAACTTTTAAAGATGTTGCTGGTTTAGAAGGTGCCAAGGAAGAAATAACAGAAATAGTTGATTTTTTAAAAGCACCCCAGAAATATACAAAATTAGGAGGTAAAATCCCTAGAGGAGCGATGTTGATAGGACCGCCCGGAACCGGAAAAACTCTTCTAGCAAAAGCAGTTGCTGGAGAAGCTAAGGTTCCATTCTTTTCACTATCTGGTTCAGACTTTGTAGAAATGTTTGTTGGAGTTGGAGCTAGTAGAGTCAGAGATTTATTTAAACAAGCTAAAGAAAAATCTCCTTCAATTATCTTTATTGATGAAATTGATGCTATTGGTAGAGCAAGAGGAAAAAACTCTATGACTGGAGGAAATGATGAAAGAGAAAATACCTTAAATCAACTTTTAACTGAAATGGATGGCTTTGGAACAAACACTGGTGTTATTGTTATGGCAGCTACGAACAGAGCTGACGTGCTAGATAAAGCTTTAATAAGACCAGGAAGATTTGATAGACAAATATATGTTGATCTTCCTGACTTAGTTGAAAGAAAAGAAATTTTTGACGTTCATCTAAAGCCACTAAAATTAAGTAAAGATATCGATAGAAATTTTTTAGCCAGACAAACGCCAGGTTTCTCTGGTGCAGATATAGCTAATGTGTGTAATGAATCAGCTTTAATTGCTGCCAGAAACTCCAAAAAGAATATTGAAAAGCAGGACTTTTTAGATGCTATGGATAGAATCATTGGTGGTATGGAGAAAAAGTCAAAAATTATATCACCAATTGAGAAGAAAACTATTGCCTATCACGAAGCAGGACACGCCACAGTAAGTTGGATGTTACAATATGCATCTCCTCTAGTAAAAGTAACTATAGTTCCTAGAGGCAAATCTTTAGGAGCAGCCTGGTACTTACCTGAAGAGAGACAATTAACTACAACTCAACAACTAAAAGATGAAATGTGTGCGGCCCTTGGGGGAAGAGCTTCAGAAGAAATCTTTTTCAATAAAATTTCAACTGGAGCCCTATCTGACCTTGAAAAAGTAACAAAACAAGCGTATGCAATGATTTCAATATACGGAATGAGTAATAAAATTGGTAATATTAGTTACTATGATTCTTCTGGTCAAAACAATGGATTCACCAAACCTTACTCTGAAGAGAGAGCTAAAACAATAGATGAGGAAGTAACCAAACTTATTGAAAATCAGTACAAAAGAGCTAAAAAAGTTTTAACTGAAAATAAAGAAAAGTTAGAAAAACTAGCCAATTCATTATTAGAAAATGAAGTGATTTTCAAATCTGACTTAGAAAAGATCTTCGGAAAAAGAAAATGGAAAAGTTATGAGGAGGAAAAATTAGCAGAGATTGATTCAAAAAAGAAAAAAAGTGGAAAAAAAGTGGACTAAAATATATAGTTCAAATAATCCTATAAACGCTGAAATCATTAAACAAATGTTAAAGGAGAATGGCATTAATACAGTTGATATTAATCAACAAGATTCCTCGTACAATATGTTTGGAAGTATACACTTATATGTTCATCAAGAGTCTCGTAAAAAAGCTGCTGAACTAATAAAAAAACATAATAATGACCAACTCTATTAAAAGAGCTATTTTTGGCGTACTCTATGTAATAATTATGTGGACAGGAAGTTACTACTCTAATGAATCAAGATTTATTTTATTTTTTTCATTAACACTAATTTCTATTTACGAAATATTAAAAATTAGATCTGGTAAATCAAAAGTTTTTCATCTTTTATATGTGAGCACAATAATGATTTGGTATTTAATTGAATTAAAATTACTCCTGTTTGTATTTATATTGACATGGATTTTTGACACATTTGCTTATTTGATTGGTACCAAATACGGAAAGCACAAAATGATACCAAATATATCTCCAAATAAATCCTGGGAAGGTTTTATAGCTGGATTAATAATATCAGTCATCATTAGTTTTGTTTTATTCAATTTAGATTTCTTTTCAAATGAAACTAACTCAACATTACTAATTATTATTGGATTTATTTTACCATTTACAGCTACAATAGGAGATTTAACAGTATCACAATTTAAAAGGCGAGCTGGTGTAAAAGACACCGGAACCATTATCCCTGGTCATGGAGGCATATTGGATAGAATTGATGCCTTAATGATTACCATACCAATTGTTTTTATTTTGACAAAAATACTTTAGATGAAAATACATAAAGAAGGAACAAAAATTTTAATTTATGAGATATTTATTTTCTCAATAATTAACTATTTATCTTATATCTACACACATGAATATTTTTCATATTTTGTAACTATTTCTACATCATTTATATTTTTAATGTCTATTTATTTTTTTAGAATACCCAATAGACTTTTTGAAAGAAAAGAGAATGTAATATACTCGCCATGTGATGGAAAAGTTGTTATAATTGAAGAAGTATATGAACCTGAATTTTATAAAGACAAGAGAATTCAAGTTAGTATTTTTATGTCACCATTAAATGTACATAACCAGCTTTATCCAATTTCAGGAAAAGTTGAATACACAAAATATCATCCAGGAAAGTACCTTGTTGCTTGGCACCCAAAATCATCAACATTGAATGAAAGAAGTACAGTTGTTGTTACAAATGACAAAATATCTATTCTGTTTAGACAAATAGCAGGTGCTTTAGCAAGAAGAATTGTAACATATTGTAAACCAGGAGACAAAGCAATATCATCTAATGAATACGGATTTATTAAGTTTGGATCGAGAGTAGACTTATATTTACCATTAGAAACAAAAATCAATGTTAAATTAAACGATAAAGTTAAAGCTGGTCAAAGTACTATAGCAAACTATTAAAAAAAACATTATATTTGTAAGAAAATAAACCAAACATTATGAAAAATTTATCAATCATTATACTATCAGTATTTTTTTATGGAACAACATATGGATCTACAATAATCAGTAATGAATTAAAAACAGAAAAAATTTGTAACGATAATAAAAACAAAAAGGAAAAAAGTAATTGTTGTAAAAGTTCAGACAAGAAAAAAGAATGTGCTAAAAAAAACAAAAAAACTTGTGAAAAATCCTCAGATAAAAAAGAATGTTCTAAAACCAAAGAAAAAAAATCTCAAGCAAATAACTCTGTAAAAAAAGAATGTTGTTCCAAAAATAAGAAATCTAAATGCACCAAAGAATAATTAGTTATCTAAGTTATTAAATAAACTATAAGCCACATTTCTGTGGCTTTTTTTACATATAATATTATGGATTTTTTACCACACAAGATAGAAAAATACTCAACGAAAAACACAAGTGAAGAGTCAGATTTACTCGCTGAATTAAACAGAGAAACGTGGGCAAAGGTAGTGATGCCTAGAATGTTATCTGGTCATTTACAAGGAAGAGTATTAAGCATGATATCTAAAATGATAAAACCCAAAACAATTGTTGAAATAGGAACATATACCGGTTATTCAGCATTGTGTCTAGCTGAAGGACTTTCAAACAATGGTACAATTCATACAATTGATATAAATGAAGAATATACTTTTTTTGCTAATAAATATTTTAAAAAATCTAAATACAAAAATAAAATAAAGCAACATATTGGTAGAGCTCTTGACATTATACCATCAATTTCTGAAAAAGTGCAATTAGCATTTATTGACGCTGACAAAATAAATTATAGTAATTACTATAAACTTATATTTGACAAAATAGAAATTGGAGGGTATATAATTGCTGACAATGTTCTTTGGAGCGGAAAGGTTACTGATAATAAAATGGATGATGAAACAAAAGCTTTGGATGATTACAATAATATGATTCAAAATGACAATAGAGTAGAAAATATCTTACTTGCTGTTCGAGACGGATTAATGATATGTAGAAAAATTTCTGATTAAAAAAAATGTACGTTAAATACAGATAATTTATATCAATGGATTTTAATAATATAAAAAATGCTTACTCAAGTAAATCTAACTCAGAATTGAATAGAGCCTTTTTACTATTCAAAGCTATAAGTAATCCAAAAATTTCGAGAATTCTTACAAATGCTGTGAAAATTTGTTTGAAATTAAGATTACCAATATCACCAATCATAAAACATACTGTTTTTAAACATTTTTGTGGGGGGATAACAATTGATGATAGTCAAACAACAATAGATTCCTTATGGAAACATAAAATAGGAACAATTCTTGATTATTCAGCTGAGGGTAAGAAAACCGAAGAAGATTTCAATTTTGTTTATGAGGAAACAATTAGAGCTATTAACAAAGCTAGTACTGAAAAATCTATTCCTTTTTGTGTATTTAAGTTTACAGGTCTTACTAATTTTGAATTATTAGAAAAAATTAGCTCCAACGTTAAATTAACAAATAAAGAAATAAAAGAAAAAGAAAATTTTAAGTCGAGAGTTGAAAAAATTTGTGAGTGTGCAGCTGAAAAAAAAGTAAAAATCTTTATTGACGCAGAAGAAAGTTGGATACAAAACGCAATAGATAATACTACTCTAGATATGATGAGAAAATTCAACAAAGAAAAATGTTTGATATACAACACTATTCAGATGTATAGAAATGACAGATTAAATTACTTGACTGAGATTATTAATATAAGTAAAACAGAGAAGTTTTTAGTTGGATTAAAAATTGTCAGAGGTGCGTATCATGAGCAAGAAATAGAAAGATCAAAAAAATATGGATACAAATGCCCTGTACATCAGATTAAAAAAGATACAGATAATGATTTCAATAAAGCTTTAAAAATTTGCGTTAAAAATTCAACAAATGTCTCAATTTGCGCAGGAACACATAATGAAGAAAGTTCTCTTATACTAACTAAATTAATGATTGAAAATGGATTTACAAAGAATAATGAAAAATTCTTTTTTTCACAGTTATTAGGAATGAGTGATCATATAAGTTATAATTTATCAAAAGACGGATATAATGTAGCAAAATATGTACCATACGGGCCTGTAAAAGATGTAATACCATATCTAATTCGAAGAGCAGAAGAAAACACTTCTATCGCTGGACAAATGGGTAGAGAGCTAACCAATATTTCAATAGAAAAGAAAAGAAGAAAAAATATATAAAATTTTTTGTATAATTTTTTTTATTATTTCTTATACATTTTGTAATTTTGTATAATATTTTGAAACAAAAATTATACAATTTTAAAAATAATGATATGAAAAGTGTAATTACTTGCGATTTAGAAGGCAAAATTCTTACTATGAATAAAGGAGCTGAAAAGCTTTTTGGATATTCATCGGAAGAACTTATTAATAAAAAAAGAGTGTCCCTGTTCTCACCTGGTGAAATTGTTTTACAAAATGTCGCTGATTGGCTATCAATAGCCGTTGAAAAAGGTGAGTATAGTGGTGAGACAATTTTTATCAATAAAAAGAAGGAAAAAATAAATGCTAAAATAAAAATAACTCCAACATTTAAAAACGGAAAAGATGGAGAACATATTGGTTACTGCGGAGTTACGGAAACAATAGAAAAGAATGTAAATGTAAAAATTAATTTTTCTACTAAATTAATTAAATGGTTAGCTATTACAAGACTTCCGTTTACATCAGCATCATTATTACCAATTTTTGTTGTTGCCTCATATTTTGCCTATTCTGGAGAGAATTTAATTAATATTCCATCATTAATTTTGTGTTCGTTAGGTATCCTTTTCGCACACATAGGCACTAACATGTATAATGATTTTTTCGATAATCTTGATGGTACAGATGAAGAAAATAATGAGTATTTTCAACAACTTTCCGGTGGAAGCCGAGCTATAGAATTAGGTCTAATTACTCTTGAAAAAACTAAAAATTACGCACTAATATTTATTATTATTTCATTAATAATGGGAGTTTTTATCTTATTAAAAACACCAACATTTAATGTAATTGGTATTTCAATAATCTCTGCAATTGGCTTATTTCTTGGATATTTTTATACAGCTCCCCCATTAAGGTTAGTCTCTAGAAAAGGGTTAGGAGAATTGTCAATATTTTTAGCATTTGGTCCGTTATTAACTTTAGGTACAGGATTTGCAATATTAAATGGCGACATGTCTTTTGAATATATAACTAATTGTATTTTATTGGGTTTACCAATTGGACTTCTAACTACAAATATATTATTGATCAATCAATTTCCAGATATGATAAGTGACGCGAAAACAAACAAAAATCATCTAGTTGTTGTTTTTGGCAAGAAAAAAAGTAGATCTATTTACGCTACCATTTTACTAGCAACATTTTTATCATCACTTGTAATTTCAATTAAACTAAAACTATTAGTATTAATACCAACATTTATAGTTTTAATTTTTGGAGGATTTATTACAAATTTTATATACAAAAACTATAACAAAAGAAAACTTATTAAAGCAAATTGGAACACAATTATCCTTCACGCTTTGTATTGTATCTCACTAATAATAACATTAATAATTTAATTATGGACATAACAAAAAAATGTATTCCATGTCAAGGTGGAGTCCCAAAACTGAATTCTGAAGAAATTACTCAATTCTTAAGTGAAATTGATAATCACTGGATGGTTGAAGATGATAGACTTTTCAAAGATTTTGATTTTAATAATTATGATCAGGCAGTAAATTTTGCGAATAGTGTGGTAAACATTGCTAATGAAGAAGAACATCACCCTTACATTCATATAAACTATAAAAATGTTAGAATCATTTTATTTACACATAAAATTAATGGTTTACACGAGAACGATTTTTTAATGGCCGCAAAAATAGATAAAATATAAAAAATGAAAAATATATTATTAGTAGGAGCAAATAGTGCAACGAGCACAGATCTCATAAAAAATTACGAAAACAAATATAACTTCATCAAAATGAGTAGAAATCTAGAATATAGTGATGTTGAAAATTTTGATTTATTAGATGAAAAAACATACTATAGTGAAAATATAGAAATTGATGGAATTATTTACTTCCCAGGAACAATAAATTTAAAACAATTTGAAAGATTAAAAGTTGAAGATTTTGAAAAAGATTTCAATGTTAATGTTATTGGGTTAATTAAAATATTGAAATTTTATAAAAAACAATTACAAAAAAACTCATCAATTGTTTTGTTTAGCACTGTCGCTACAAAATTAGGCATGCCATATCATTGTTCAACGTCGATGGTTAAGTCCGCAATAAATGGAATAACAATATCTCTAGCCGCAGAGTGGGCTCCAAACATAAGAGTAAACTGTATATCACCTTCACTTTTCAAAAGTAACATGTCTTCAAAGTTTTTCTCGTCTGAAAAATCAATTGAAAGGATATCTAATAATCATCCATTAAAAAGAACTGGACAAACAAATGATATTTCTTCACTAATAAACTTCTTAATCAGTGACGAATCATCATGGATAACAGGCCAAAATATTAGTGTAGATGGAGGTCTTTCTACCTTAAAAATATGATTAAATTCCTATGGAAATATAAGTATTTTAATCTTTGTGCTATACTTATAACTTTCATTTGGTTATTGTTTAATATTTCAAAAGTAAATGTTTTTTTTGATAGCGAAAGGATAATAGAACTCTCAAACGTCGATAAAAGTACAATAGAAAAATCATTAGATGATAGTAATCTTTTACTAGTTGGACTAAAATTCAAGGACAAGTTAGATTTTCAAAAAATTAATTCAATAAACAATAAAGTTAATGAAATTAATAAACAAGAAAATATATCTAACATTAAATCAATCTTTAATGAAAAAAAAATTAATGAAAGCTTACCAATTTCATTTCCAATTAAAGTTTTAAAATTTAAAACACAAAATGAGTATGAAAACTCAATTAATAGAATCTCAAAACTTAAAAGTAACTTTATTTGTGAAGATTTTAAAAACCTATTATTTGTTATAAAGTGTAAAAATCTTGAAACTGATGAAGAAAAAGAAAATTTTTTAAATTTTTTAGAAAAAAAGTTTAATGATATTAATGATTCGAAAGTATTTATAACTGGACAAATTAAGTCTGAAATTTATATGCAAAAAAAAGTTATTTTTGAGTTATTAATATTTACAACATGTACTTTACTTCTATGTGTAATACTGTTATGGTACTTCACAAAAAATATTTACGTAATATCGCTAAACCTATTTTCTATATTTCTTTCTATATTTTTCACATTCTCATTATCTAATATTTTGTATGATGGAATTGAATTAGTAATGATAATTATACCAGCTGTAATCTTTATTATTACAATATCAGATTTTATGCATTTACAAAATATCTCGAGAAATGTAAAAAATAAATTTAAATTTTTCAAACTACAAATTCAAAAAATAGGTAAACCTGTATTTTTAACTTCAGCAACAACCGCTGTAGGATTTTTAAGTTTTTCATTTACAGATTTTGAGCCAATAAAGAGATTTGGAATAATAACAACTCTATCTATTTTTATTTCTTTATTTATTATAGTAACATTATACAGTATTTTCATTGATTTTAAGTGGCAAAGAAAAAAATCTGATAACATATCAATAAATATTCTCATTTCATATATCCTAAGTCTAAAAAAATATAAGAGATTTTTGATGATAATATTTGCAAGCTTGACGTTAGTTGGTATTTCTAGTATAAAAATAGATAACTATTTAACTGATGAGATCAATAAAAAATCAGAATTATTTTCTGATATAAACTATTTTGATACAAATTTTGGAGGTATAAAACCAATTACAATTAGTTCAAATCAAAAAATTAACTATGATAATCAACAAGTTATATTAAATAATCTCGAAAAATTAGAAATAAAATCTGACTTTGTATATAATAATAATGATTCTTTATTAATTAGCGCTAGAATGAATGATATTGGAAGTTATAAATCAAATCTAATTTATAAAAAGATAAAAAAAACAAATAATGATAAAGAAAATCTTAAAATCAGTGGCATAGGATATCTATTTGATAATATAAGCAATAAACTTACTTTGAATATATTGATAGGATTAATAATTGCTATAATAATTATCGGATTAACTTTTGTTGTAATTAATGAATTTAATTTTAAGTATTTTGTTGTAGCTCTAATTCCTAATATTGTTCCTGTATTTACTTGCTTGGGCATATTATATTTTAATGGCTTCTATTTCAGTTTGTCAAATGCATTTATTCTAGCAATTGTATTTGGATTAATAGTTGATGACTCTATACATATTATTTCAGCATATAGTATAAATCGAAAAGAAAATAAAACCATAAATGAAGCTTTAGACTATTGCAAGAGGTATACATTCAAAGCTGTATGTAAAACTACTATAGTAATTATAATTTCACTTCTTCCGTTATTATTTTCCGAGTTTAAATCTATTAGCCAATTAGCCTTCATAACAATAATTTCCGCAATAATAGCCGTGATTTTTGACTTATTATTTCTACCATTAATACTCAAAAGTTACATAAAATAAATAAATTGATTATTAAAAAAAAACAAATATCTAATAATTCAATTCCCAAAAACCTCATTGGAGTTTATTACTTTATAAGTTCTGATGACAAAATTATTTATATCGGCAAAAGCATTGATATCAAAAAACGTATTGAACAACATATGCGTAATGGAAGAAAAAGAATGATCCTAAGATTTGACAAGCTAAAAATCACCAAGCTAAGTACGGAGCTTGAAGCTCTACTGTTTGAATCTCAAGAAATAAAAAAACATAAACCTATTTTCAATAGAAGATTAAGAAGACAAAAAAATATGTTTTCATTATTTCATGAGACAAACAAATACTCTTATCCTATTTATAGTATAGGAAAAGTAGATGACAATTCATTGATAAATTTTATGAGCAAAAGACAAGCTAAAATATTTTTAGAACGTATTTCAAAACGTTTTAATCTTTGTGATAAACTAAATGGACTTGAAAACACTAAAAAATGTTGTTTTAAATACCATTTAAAAATATGTAAAGGTGCATGTATTTGTAATGAAAAATTAAAACACTATAAAAAAAGATTTAACGAAAGTTTATCATACATATTCAAATTTCCTAATAACTGCAAAATAACTTTTTATGAGAATAATTTAAAAACTGAAGTTTCTATTTTAAACAATCATATTGTCGAGTTTGGCATTAAAAACAAAAAAAAATATAACATTGAATTTAACTCATATGATGAAATGAGAATTGTTAAAGGATATCACAGAAAATATCCAGAAAAATTATTAGAAATTAAAAAATTAAATTAATAGTAAAAAAACTTTTTAAATGAAAACTACAATACATTGGTTTAGAAGAGATTTAAGAATTAAAGACAATACGGCTTTGTACCACGCTCTTTCACAAAATAATAACGTACAGTGTATTTTTATTTTTGATGAAAATATAATTGATGAATTACCAAAAAATGATCACAGAATATCATTTATATACGATAGTCTGTCAAAACTAAATAATGAATTGAACAAATATGGTAGCAGATTAAAAATATATAAAGGAAAACCCATTGATATATTTAAGAAAATCATCACAAAATATGATATTGATTATATCTATTTTAATAAAGACTATGAACCTTATGCAATTTCCAGAGACAATCAAATCAAAGAATTATTAAATAATAAAATTGGATTTAAAACATTCAAAGATCATGTAGTATTTGAAGAAACAGAAATCACAAAAGATGATGGAAAACCCTACACAATTTATACTCCATATTCTAAAAAATGGTTAAAAAAATTTCATGAAACTGAGATGAAAGAGTATAACGTTAATCCATTCTTAAAAAATTTGAAAAAAAATAAATTTTTGAATATTAAATCTAGAGAAAATCTTGATTTAGTTAAAAGCAATCTTATAGTTTATGATTATAATACTTCTAATGAAATTATAATTAACTATAAAAACACAAGAAATTTTCCTTCTTTAAATGGAACTTCGAAGATTGGTCCTTTTTTACGTTTTGGCTTGATAAGTATAAGGTCTCTAGCAAATAAATCGTCAAAAACAGATATTACATATTTAAAAGAACTAATATGGAGAGACTTTTTTACTCAGATACTATTTAATTTTCCAAATGTTATTGATAAATCCTTCAAAACTAAGTACGATAACATAGTATGGGAAAACAATGAAAATTTCTTAGAAAAATGGAAAAATGGAAAAACAGGATACCCCATTGTAGACGCTGGGATGAGAGAACTTAATAATACAGGTTTTATGCATAATCGCGTAAGAATGATAACAGCGAGTTTTTTATGCAAACATTTGTTAGTTGACTGGAGGTTTGGAGAAGCCTATTTTGCTAAAAAGTTATTTGATTATGAATTATCTTCAAACAATGGAAATTGGCAGTGGGCTGCTGGAAGCGGATGTGATGCTGCTCCATATTTTAGAGTCTTTAATCCATATACTCAACAAGAAAAATTTGATAGAGATTTTTCATATGTTAAAAAATGGGTGCCAGAATATAATTCAAAGGAATATATGAAGCCTTTAGTAATACATAAAGATGCTAGATTGAAAGCAATCGAACATTATAAAAAATATCTACAAAGTATTTAGAAATAATATCAAAAAAATGAAAACTTTAAATTTAATTTTTCCAAATCAAATATTTGAAGATTCTGAACTTTTAAGTGATGAATATATTCATTTTATGATTGAAGAGCACTTATTTTTCAACCAATATAATTTTCACAAACAAAAAATTTATTTTCATAGATGTTCAATGAAAAATTATTTGAACTATTTAAAAAATAAAAAACTAACAGTCAAGTATGTAAATTCTTATGAAAAAGACTCGGACATTAGAATTTTAATCAAAAATGTAGATACAAGCAAAATTAATAAGATTGTGTGCATCAACCCAGAAGACAATTACTTGGAGCGAAGAATAATTGAAAGTTGTAAAAAAAAGGCAATATCAGTCCAATTTTTTGATAATCCAGCATTTATTAATAATCGACAAGATTTAAAATCTTTTTTCCGTAAAGACAAGAAAAAACTATTTCAAACCTCCTTCTATAAATCTGAGAGATTAAGGCTGGGAGTGCTATTAGATATAAATAAAAATCCTGAGGGTGGAAAATGGACATACGATGATATGAACAGGGAAAAATATCCTAAAAATAAAAAAACACCTTCTATTACATTTTCTTCAAAAACAAAAAGTCATAGTGAAGCAATCAATTACGTGAAAAAATATTTTAACAAAAATAATGGTGAACTAAATATTAATTTTTTGTATCCTACTGATTTTAAAAGTGCTAAGTCATGGTTCAAACAGTTCTTAAAGTATAGATTTGATGAATTTGGGCCTTATGAAGACGCTGTATTAAAGGAAGAATCTATTATAAACCATAGTTTACTCTCACCACTTTTAAATTCTGGTCTAATTAATCCCAGATATGTGATTAATACAATAATTAAATTTTACAAAAAAAACAACATTAGATTGAATTCATGTGAAGGTTTAATTAGACAAATTATTGGATGGAGAGAATTTATTAGAGGAGTGTATATATCTAAAGGAGTAGAGGAACGAACCAAAAACTACTGGAATTTTAGTAGATCTATTCCAAAATCATTTTATGATGGAACTACTGGCATAACACCTGTAGATGATACAATTAAAAAAATCAACTCAACAGGATATGCAAATCACATAGAAAGATTAATGATAATTGGAAATTTTATGTTACTATGTGAATTTGATCCAAATCAAGTATATAAATGGTTTATGGAATTATTCATAGATTCTTATGATTGGGTTATGGTACCCAATGTTTATGGAATGAGTCAGTTTGCTGACGGTGGTCTAATGTCAACGAAACCTTATATCAGCAGTAGTAATTATATATTAAAAATGAGTAACTATAAAAAAGATAAATGGTGTGAAATTTGGGATGGGCTCTTCTGGAACTTTATGGACAATCATAGAGATTTTTTCATAAAGAATCCAAGAATGAGAATGTTGATTAGTAGTTTTGACAAAATGAGTCATTCTAAAAAGGAAAACCACTTATTGAAAGCAGATGAATTCCTAAAAAGTTTTTAGTTATAAATTGATATGACTATTGATTTTTTTTAGTGTTATCATTTTTATCAGCGATCATATCTTGGTCCTGAGTTTTATTAGCCCACTTTATCATGTATAATAGTCCAGATATATATAAAAGAAATATAACTGCACCTACAATAAACATATTTGTACTTAACATAATTATTTCTTTTTATTATCGTTTCTTCGCTGTCTAATAGCTATCGCAAATAATAGAATAGTTGCTGGCCAGTGTGCTGAGTACTGAGCCTCTTCTTCACGCCCCATCAATCCTAGAGAAACAGAATATAATAGACATATAAAAGCTAATACTATTGGATAGTATATTTTTAAAAATTCTGATATTTTTTTTGAATTCATTGTTTTATTTTGGTACAAATATACTAATTTTGTATAACTTTTTATATTTTATATTATACAAAATTATTTAAAAATGCGTCCTTTTAGTTACGAAAATAAGATTTTCAATCTTTTTATTGGTGAAAAAACAAAAAGCAAAGTTGAAAAATACATATTGTGTATTTCTATTGTTGGATTTGTTATACACCTGTTATTAATCTATTTAAAAAAAACAAATTTTATTCAGATTGAAGATCATTATAATCTGCTAAATAATCCTATTTCTGCTATTTATACTCCATTTTCATTTATACTGGTTTATGAAATATATCAACTAATCTATTATTTACCAAGATCAATTTCTACATATATTTCAAAGCAATATGAAATAATAACATTAATTATTATTCGAAGAATTTTTAAAGATATATCAAATCTTAACTTAGATAAAAATATTTTAACAAATGAGCTTAACTTAAATCTTTTTATCGATCTTACTACATCTATAATTTTATTTTTTTTAATTTATTTGTTTAGAAAAAATTCTAAAAAACAGTCTTCAAATAGTTCAAACACTATAAATCTTTTAAGATTTATAAGGATTAAAAAATGGATTTCGTCTGCTTTAATGCCTTTAATAATTGTAGTAGCTTTATTTCATCTATATAATTGGACATTTGACTATGTTAATAATGCTAATGAAATTTATTTAAAATCTCTGAATTCAATATTTTTTGATGAATTATTTCAAATTTTAATTTTAGTTGATGTATTTCTATTATTATTTTCTTTTTTCAACTCAGACTTATTTCATAATATTATGCGAAATTCAGGATTCATCATTTCAACAATATTAATTAGAGTTTCATTTATGGCGGAAGGTATTAATAATGTAATTCTTATTATAGTCTCTGTCCTTTTTGGACTTCTGATACAGATGATTTACAATAAATGTGAGGAAAAAAATTTATTTAATAGTATAAACTCAAAACACAAACATAAATAATTACCTTAATTAATAATAAAAGTGAAAATTACATCTTGTTGGGCAATCTAATGCCCAAAAGATTCATTGAAGTCTTAATTACTAATCCAGTTTTTTTAGACAACGCTAATCTAAATATCTTAATATCATAATTGTCAACTAAAATAGTTGTATTTTGATAAAATGAATTATAACATTTAACTAAGTCATACACATAATTTGCAATGTGTGAAGGATTATAACTTGAGGCTGCCTCTTGAATAATTATTGGAAATTGTAGAATTTTTTTAATAATATTTTGTTCTTCAGCGCTAACATTCACTGAGATAAATGAATTTATATCTTTTCCATGTTTATTAAGAAGAGAATTAATTCGTGCATAAGTATACTGAATGAATGGTCCAGTGTTTCCGTTAAAATCTATAGATTCTTCTGGATTAAACATCATTCTTTTCCTTGGGTCGACCTTTAAAATGTAATATTTTAAAGCGCCTAAACCAATAGTCTCATATAGTTCATCAGCTTCATTTTCAGAAAAAGTATCAATTTTACCCAACTCAGATGAAATTGATTTAGAAATTCTAAACATTTTTTCCATTAATTCGTCCGCATCGACAACATTACCCTCTCTAGATTTCATTTTTCCAGACGGTAGATCTACCATTCCATAAGAAAGATGATAGCAATTACTAGCCCAACTAAACCCAAGTTTGTCCAATATCAAAAATAATACTTTGAAGTGATAATCTTGCTCATTACCAACAGTGTAAACCATATTTGAAAAATTAAAATCATCGTATCTTTGAATAGCTGTTCCTATGTCTTGAGTCATGTAAACAGCAGTTCCGTCTTTACGAAGAATAATTTTTTCATCAAGTCCCTCTTTGGATAAATCTATCCAAACTGACCCGTCTTTTTTTTGATAAAATACATTTTTTTCAAGTCCTATTTCAACTACTTTTTTTCCTAATAAATAGGTATCACTCTCGAAATAGTTTTTGTCAAAATTTACCCCTAGTCTTTTATTAGTTTCCTCAAAACCATCATATACCCACTGATTCATTTTTTTCCATAACGAAATCACTTTTGATTCTTTTGCCTCCCATTTTCTTAACATGTCCTGGGCCTCTTTAAATATAGGAGCTTCCTTTTCAGCTTCTTTCTGATTTTTTCCTCGTGAAACTAATTCAGATATTTGATTTTTATAATGTTTATCAAATTCTACATAGTACTTTCCTACTAAATGATCTCCTTTTATTCCAGTACTTTCAGGAGTTTCACCGTTTCCAAATTTTTGCCACGCAACCATTGATTTACATATGTGAATTCCTCTGTCATTTATAATCTGAACTCTCTTAATATTTTTTCCTGAGGCCTTCAATATTTTAGAAATAGAATAACCCAAAAGATTATTTCTTATATGACCTAAATGAAGAGGTTTATTCGTATTAGGAGAACAATATTCTACTAAGTATGTATCAGCGTCTTTATTTACGTCTAATAATCCATAATTTTCATTGTCAAGTGCTAATTTAAATTGATTAATCCAAAACTCAGATGATATACTTAAATTCAAAAAACCTTTCACAACATTAAAATTATTTACCTCTTTCACATTATTTTTTAAAAAATTTCCAATCTCCTGACATGTATTCTCTGGGCCTTTTTTGGAAGCTCTTAGCAAAGGAAAGACTACTAAAGTAATATCACCATCAAACTCTTTCCTAGTTTTCTGAATTTGTATATTCAGGTTTTGAGTAGAATATAACTCAAACAAGCACTTTTCTATTTCAGCATGTAAAATTTGTTCTATCATAATATTTCTTTTGGTAAAAAAACCTCTGCCATCATACATCTTGCACTGCCACCTCCACAAGCTTCTATCGTGTCCAAAGTAATGGAAACGATAGGATTATACTTCTCAATTCTTATTATCTGATCTTTCATTAAGCTTTTGTGAGCAGAATCAGACATTATTAAATATTCTCTGTCACCCATTAATTGTAACATATTTCCAGCAAATCTATTTTTTTGTTCTTCAGATATTTCTATTATTTCTTTTCCACTTAACTCTATCGAACTTCTTAGCCATTTTCTTTCTTCTTTATCATCTACAGCGTCTAAACATACAACAGCATATTTATTTGCGATACACATCATTACATTAGTATGATAAATTTCCTTGCGTTCTTTTCCTACATCTTGATTTGCTTTAAAACAGACTGGAGTATAGTCAAATACATCACACCATTGTAGTACAGATTGTCTATCCGTTCTTATAGAAATAGCAGCGTAACATATTTTATTTTCTCTATCTAAGACCATACTTCCTGTTCCTTCTAAAAATTTATCTTCACTTTCAAAATCTGTAAAATCTTTAATACTATTTATTTTATATTTATAATCATCAACCAAAATATCTAAGATATCCTCCCTCCTTTCGTTTCTTCGGTTTTCTGCACACATTGGGTACAAACCAATATTTCCACTTTCGTGAAAAGAAATCCAATTATTTGGGAAAATAGAATCAGGAGTGTCCGGATGTATCGTGTCCTTTACAACAATTACATTAATTCCTTTTTCTCTTAATATATCTACAAAATCATTAAACTCAGACAAAGCTTTCTTCTGAGTGTGATCAGGGGACAATCCATCTAAAATTCGCTGATAATAATTATTTACAGCTGTTTGCTCATTATATCTAAACGCCACTGGTTCTATCATTAATATAGTATTTGTAATTTGATTCATTTTCTTATTAATGGCATTGTGGAACATCTGAATAAACCTTCCATTTTTGCAATTTCAGAATATTGTACTTCTTCTACAGTAAATCCTTTCATTCTTAACTCCTGATTTAATCTTAAAAATCCTTTTTCAGATACAATAACTTTTTCAGAAATAGAAAATACATTAGAGTTCATATAATACATCTCCTCTTTTGTAATGAATATAATATTTTCTTCTCTAAACAAATGTATTAAAAAATCTACATCGTTCTGATTTTTAAAACCATCTTTATACATTATAGCTTTATTAGAACCTATTGTCTGGAAACAACAATCTAAATGAAGAGCGTTTTGTTTTGGATCAGAATCTGATTTATTTAATTCAAATGCTTTTACCTCTTTATTTGGAAATTTTTCTTTAATAAAATCTACACCTTCAATATTAGTTCTAGCAACTTTGTAAACATCAAAGTCATCTTTTTCTGAGTAACCAATAAAAATATAATCATTCCATAACATTACATCTCCTCCTTCTGCTCTAGTACCTTTTGGCATTTTAATTATATCTTCCTTTGGAAGATTTTTGAATATATGAGAAATTGCATTGATTTCTTCTTTTCTATCTTCAATAATGTTTGGAACAATCAACTTATCTCCAATTACAAAAGAAATATCTCTGGCGAAAACTTGATTTAAATTTGGTATATTTTTAGGTCTCAAAACATCTACGTTATATTTTTCTAAGATTTCTAAAAATTCATTCATTTCTTTAGTGATATCAGACTGTAAAGGAAAAGTTCCTGAAATCACATGTTCTTTAGATTTAGGATCATAACAATCTTCTAGATTTGGAGTACCTCCAAAATCATTGGGAATACCCAAAACTACTACAGCAAGTTCTGAAGTTTCGTTATGAACATTTAATTTTATCATAATTGTTTGCAAACTTAAGTATTGTATTGTTTCAGAACACTTTATTATTTATATTTTTTATTTCAAATCATTGATACTTTATTAACACATAAGAGCTAATATGTATAGGTAGAAAAGAGAAAATGTAAAAATAGTATTTGTATTTTTGGTGTTTATGAAAAAGAAAAAAACAGTAAAGCTTAAATTGATTAACAATTTTATAGAATTCTTCAAAAATGAAAACAATAAAAAAGTTATTGGAATTTTATTTGTTTTATTTGCGATGTATTTCTTTATCGCTTTTACATCATTTCTTTTCCAATGGAAAGAAGATTTCTCTATAGTAGCAGATAAAAAAAATGAATGGTATAACATATTAACTAATAGTGAAATGACGGCAAATAATGCCCTTGGAAAACTTGGAGCTTTATTCTCTCACTTCTTTGTATATGTTTATTTTGGTATTTCAGCGTATTTAATTCCTATTATATTTCTGTTCTCAGGAATTAAATTACTTGGGTATCATCTAATATCTATTAAAAAATACATAAGACAAAGCCTTTGGGGGTTGATATGGATTCCCGTATTTACATCCCACTTTTTTAGTTCAAATAGCAGTTCTGTTGAAAAACTCCAGTTTTTTGAAATACTTGCGGGAGGAAATGGTATTGAAAGTACAAAATTTATAGTTTCTTTACTAGGAAGTGTTGGAACAACACTATTGATTATTTCCACTTTTTTAATTTTTGTAATACTAAATTTTAATGTCAAATTAGACAAAATATTTTTATTCTTTAAAAACATAATACCAAAGAAGGAAAAATTAAATTATAAAGAAGAAATAAAAGTTAATATTACCACCGCAGAAGAAATAAATTTAGAAAAAAAATTGAGAGTTAAAGAAGCTGTTTTTCATGAGAAAAAAAATCAAAATGAAGAAAATCTTTCAATTATAGAATCGGAGGACAACTTAAATATTCAAATTGTAAAAACAGATAATGAAAAAAAAATAAATCAAAAAGAAGTTCAAAATAAGCTAAAAGAACTTGGAGATTATGATCCTACATTAGATTTATCATCCTACAAATTCCCCGTATTTAACTTACTTAATGATTATGGTAGCGGAGAAATAAATATTGATAAAAATGAACTTGAAGAAAACAAACAAAAAATAGTTGATACTCTAGCAAATTACAAAATTGGCATTGCTTCTATTTCAGCAACTATAGGACCCACTATTACTCTATATGAAATAGTTCCTGAGGCTGGTGTGAAAATTTCAAAAATAAAAAATCTTGAAGATGACATAGCTCTCAGTCTATCAGCTGTTGGCATTAGAATCATTGCTCCTATCCCAGGAAAAGGAACAATTGGAATTGAAGTTCCAAATGCAAAAGCAACAACTGTTAGTATGAGTACTGTATTAAAATCTGAAATATTTCAAAATAGTGACATGGATTTACCAATAGCTTTTGGTAAGACTATCTCTAATGAAACATACATAGTAGATTTAGCAAAAATGCCTCATTTACTAATGGCTGGGGCTACAGGACAAGGAAAATCTGTTGGTTTGAATGCAATTCTTGCATCATTACTATATAAAAAACATCCAAGTCAAGTTAAATTTGTATTAGTAGACCCTAAAAAAGTAGAACTTACGCTTTTCAATAAAATAGAAAGGCACTTTCTAGCAAAGCTCCCAGATACAGAAGAAGCAATTATTACTGACACAAAAAAAGTAGTAAACACTGTAAACTCATTATGCATTGAAATGGATCAAAGATATGAATTGCTGAAAAACGCAATGTGCAGAAATTTAAAAGAATACAATAACAAGTTTATCTCAAGAAAACTTAATCCCGAAGAAGGTCACAGATTTTTACCATATATAGTGTTAGTAATTGATGAATTCGCTGACCTTATTATGACAGCTGGAAAAGAAATTGAAACTCCTATTGCAAGACTCGCACAACTAGCAAGAGCTATTGGAATACATTTGATCATTGCCACTCAGAGACCCTCCGTAAATGTAATCACTGGTCTTATTAAAGCTAATTTTCCAGCAAGAGTAGCTTTTAAAGTAACTTCATCCACTGACTCAAGAACTATTCTAGATAGTAAAGGCGCTGAACAATTAATTGGAAAAGGAGACATGTTAATATCCACTGGACCTGATTTAGTTCGATTGCAATGTGCTTTTATTGATACACCAGAAGTAGAAAAAATTTGCGACTTCATTGGTAGTCAAAGAGCTTACCCTAATGCATTTTTATTACCAGAATATGTTGGAGATAGTGAAGGAACAGGAAATGATGCTGACTTAGATAATAGAGACGCACTATTTGATGATGCTGCACGTTTAGTAGTAAATCAACAAACAGGCAGTACATCAAACATACAAAGAAGAATGAAAATTGGATATAACAGAGCAGGTAGAATAATTGATGAATTAGAAGCAGCGGGAATAGTAGGACCATTTGAAGGAAGTAAAGCGCGCCAAGTAATTATTAAAAATGAACTTGAATTAGAAGAACTATTAAATAAATTAAACAATAATGAATAAATTCTTTATTTTATTTTTTTCATTTATTTTTTTATCAAATATCTCATATGGTCAAGATGAAAAAGCCATGAAAATTCTTGACGATTTATCAAAAAAAGGAAAATCTTTTGAAGATTTCACTGCTGAATTCTCATTTAATTTTTTTAATAAAGGTCAAGGAATAGACGAATATTCGGATGGAAAGATATGGGTTAAAGATGATATGTATAAATTAGATATATCTTCAGACTTATCAATTATAAATAACGGTGAAACATTATGGTATTTTATGAAAGATGTACCTGAAGTTCAAATAATGGATAGTGACCCTGAAGATGAAATGAATCCGTCCAAAATTTTTACAATTTATGAAAGTGGTTATAAGTATAAATATGAAGGGAAAAGCATTATCAATAACAAAAAAATTGAAAACATTTCTCTATTCCCCAAGCAAAGTGTGGCTATAAGTAAAGTGATATTACAAGTAGACATAGATAAATTAGAACTTTACAAAATTCAAATAATGGACAAAGATGGAGGTACAAGTATTTACACCATTAATAGTTTTAAAGTAAATTCAAATTTATCAGAATCTAAATTTAACTTCACAAAGAAAAATCATCCTGGAGTTGAGGTAATTGATTTAAGGTAATTTATTTAATTAGCATTACTTCTCCAAATTTTTCTCGCTTTGATCCCATTTCGTCTATTATCATAATCACCCACGCATACTTTCCAGATATTGAGTTTTTACCGTCCCATCCCTTGTAAATATCTTTAGTTTTAAATACTTCAACTCCCCATCTATCATATATAATAAATTCATAGTCTTTATATTTTGACATTCGTACTCCTTGGGGAAGAAATAACTCGTTGTTTCCATCTTGATTTGGAGTAAAACTATTAGGTATGTACAATAAAAAATCATAAAAAACTGTAATATCATGAGAGACAGAATCCAAACAATTATTAGTATCTTGAACATGAAGAATTACCTTGTAAGTTCCTGGATCTGAAAATATATGTATTGGATTTTCTATATCTGTTTCTGTACCGTCGCCAAAATTCCAGAAAATTGGTATAGCATTTTCTGATTTATTTTCAAAGCTTATCTCAGGATACAATGTAGAAGCAGAATATGGAAAAAAATTAAACTTTGCTTCTGGTACATGAAATATCTGTAAATTCTTACTGACTGAATCTATACACGCAGAGTCAGATTGAACATACAAACAGACATTATACAAATCTGGTTTCTTAAACAAATGAGAAACTAAAGGACCTGTATCATAATTTCCATCTCCCAAATTCCAGTTCCAACTCACAATATCTCCACTAGATATTGTAGAAGAATCAATTAGGATAGTTTGACTTTCTTCACAAACTCCATCAATGCTAAATTCTGCATTAGGCTTTGGATTAAAATATACATCTATACTATTTGATATGTTGGAACAACCATTTGTATCTGTAACAACTAAATAATAATTATCACTTTCGTAAACTTGAATACTATCTGAGTTTGAACCATTACTCCATAACAAAGAATTATACAAAGAATCAGAAAATAAAGTCAAGGAATCTCCCTCACAAAATGTATTACTCCCTAAAGAATATATAAATGGATTTGGTTTTGGAAATACTTCTATTAAAATACTGTCTTTTGCACTACATAAATTACTATCTATTTCCTGAACATGAAGCCAGAAGACACCTGAGGTGTTAAGGTCAATTAAGATGTGTTCGCTTCCATTACCAGAAACAATTGTAGCAATACTTTGAGTTCCTAAAGTCCAATTATAAGTGGAACCTAAAGTTAGAGGTACAGCAAAATTCTGAGCAGTATCTCCTTCACAAACTCTTATCACATTTTGCGCAGAAACATTAGTTTGCAGGAATAAAAATAATATTATGTATTTAATTTTTTTCAAGCTTCTTACCAGTGATTAATAGGACCTGTATTTGGAAGGTTATATATTTCTAAGGTAACTGTTGTTGCTGGACTCTGACATCCATTTTGTGTTTCTGTTACATAATAAGTGTATAAACCCGGCGCAGTTTGCCCTGTGGTAAATGGAGAATTTAATCCAACTATTGTCGTAAGAGCTGGATCTGAATACCAAGTAAATGAAGTTCCGATACCAACGACTGTTAAATCAGGTACAGGAGTTCCAAAACATATATTAACATTTGAAGCAATTGGCAATGTATTAAATGAATTAATTGTTAAAGTTACAGTTGTAGCAGCACTCTCACATCCATTAGCATTAGTTTCTGTAACGTAGTAAGTATATACACCCGCAGCAGTTTGTCCTGTTGCAAATGAAGAATTTGTTCCGACTATGTTAGTAAGAGCCGCATCTGTATACCATGTAGAATTTGATCCTAAAGAAACTAAATCTGGTATAACTCCTCCTACACAAGCAACTTCATTATTAGCTACTGGCGAGTTTGGTAAAGAATAAATCTCTAATGAAGCAGTTGAAGATATACTTTCACATCCGTTTATATCTGTAGAAGTTACGTAATAAGTATAAATTCCAGGGGCAGTTTGACCAGTTGAAAGATTATTTCCTGTTCCTTCTTGTGTATTTAAAGAAACATCCGAATACCATGTAATATTCGATCCTGTTGCGGTTAAATCTGGAATTAGAGTTCCAAAACATACTGACTCATTAGTTGCAACAGGAGCAGATGGCAAACTATATATCTCCAGTGTAACATTTGAAGGGAGACTTTCACATCCATTTATATCTGTGGAAGTTACGTAATAAGTATAAATACCTGGACTGGTCTGACCAGTTGAGAGACTATTTCCTGTTCCTACTTGAGCAGTTAAAGCAATATCAGAGTACCATGTAATATTCGATCCCGTTGCAGTTAAATCTGGAATAACTGTTCCAAAACATGCTGTTTCATTGCTTACAACTGGAGCAGATGGTAAACTATATATCTCTAATGTAACTGGAATAGATGGTCCTTCACAACCATTTAGTGTTTCTGTAACGTAATAGGTGTATAATCCAACAGAAGTTTGCCCTGTAGAAAAGGTATTCCCTACCGCGAGAGAATTTGTTAAAGTGATATCGGAATACCAAGTTACATTTGCACCAATTGCTGTTAAATCTGGGATAATACTTCCAAGACATGCTGTCTGACTAGTAGCAATCGTAGCTGTTGGAAGTGGATTCACAGTTACATCCACAGTAACAGGCAAACCTATACAACCGTTAATATCTGTTTCCACAACGGAAATAGTATATGTACCTGGTGTCATTCCCCAATCTACCGTAATATTGTCAGAGGTAGAACCAGGATTTAATATCCCACCACCACTTAAAGTCCATTGATAACTAGAACCTGAAGTTGGTGGATTAATTAAGTAGGGTTCTGCCATAGAGCCAGCACATACCGTTTGTGTTGGGGAAGTGTTTGATTGTGCAAACATCAAAGAAGATGTTATCAGGAATATCCAAAAGAATATTCGTTTTAATAGTATATTTTTTATATTCATGACTTAAATTTTATTAATTATGACTAATTGGATTTGTAAAAACTTGGTTAATTGGAACGCTAATTATTTGAGACCATTGACTAGTGTTACATCCCCAGTCTTCTCTCACTCTAACTCTAAATTGAGTTGTAGTTGAAATATTATTGAATGTCACTGGGTTAAGGAAACCCCAACCCCATTGAGTTTGAGTAGTTATATTTTGCCAACCTCCCCCATCATTATACTGAAAACGATATATATTTACTGGAATAGAAGTATTAGCGGTTAAAATAATATTATCATTCATACATGGTTGATTTGGCTGAACTACAAGACTAGCTGAAGGTAACAAATTCACATTCACAACTGTAGTATCGTGAGCTAGACAACCCAAACTATCAATTAATGTTACAACAAATATTGCGGTTGAATTTAAACTATTTGAAAAAGTAGGATTTTGAACATTTGGATTAACAAAAAAAGAACTAGGACTCCAACTGTAAGTTCCAAGAGAACTAGAGGTGGCAGATAACGGATTAGGTAACCCACCGTTACAAATAGTTTGATCAGTGCCAGCAATAACATCTATGGAATTGGCACCTGAGATTATCGCAGTGTCAACAGCAGTACATCCATTAGCATCAGTTATTGAAATAGTATATATGCCTGATGATAGATTTGTCGCTGTGGAAGTTGTTTGACCATCTGACCATAAATAATTTACTGGATTAGCTACTGAACCAGAAATAATTAAAGAATAGTCTTCTGTTTCACCAAACCAAGCGGTATTATTGTCACACGCGTTAGCGAGATTATTAGGTTGGTATTGAAAATTTTGAGAAACTATTCTCAATCTACTTTCTCCAGGTATAGCATTGTTAGGCACTGTAAAATTAATATTATGACTTGAAGGACTTTGAGTAGGAGCAATTAATCCAACTGATTCATTTATGTCATCAAAATCTCCATCTATGTTCCAGTCTATATAAACATTAGCAAAATCAATAAATGAGAATCCAAGTGGATGGCATGTTCCTAAATTAACACTCAAACTATATGTGTTACCTGGTGTTAAATTTGCAGAAATAGATGTAAAGTCAGAGTATAAATTACAAATATTAGCGGTATTATTATTAATTGTTAAGCTATCTCCGATTAAATATACATTTTCAATAATTGAGTAATCCAAATATTGTGGGGAAGAATTACAATAATTATTTAAAGCAGACGCTCCAACACCAGTGATGTTCACACTTGCACTTCCATTTTGATTACAAGAAGCATTTGTAACATTTGTAGACATATTTAATGGAGCAAACTGTGAAATTCCAAAATTTTGTATACCGCAGCTTTGACCATCTGCAAAGATTTCAAATGTATGAGTACCTCCACACAAATTATTGAAAGTTTGATTTGCTGTAATTATTTGTAAGGCATCTACAGAATATGAGTAATTTATCATATCTATAGGATTATTAAGTATTAGATCTACATCAACATTACATTCATTTGGACATGCTTGAGTTGGATTTGATTGAATCGCAGCTGTGGGCATCCTTACAACAAATGTATCAGAATATATTGTGTCTGGGCATGATGAAGAATATGGAGAAGAAGCTGTAATTACATAAAGCCCCGCGTCCAAGTCAGATCTTGATGTTCCACCTACTCCACCACCACCATTGTAAAGCTGACCATTGGTAACATTTTGCCAAGAGTAATTTAGGTAAGTAGCCTGTATAATTTGAGCAGCGCCTTCTGCTCCACCATTAGGACAAACAATATGAGAAATATTTGCAGTATCAACTACAACATTACACTGTGAGTATAAATTGTTTGTATTTAGTAGTAATATTAAAAAAAATATTTTTTCTAAATATTTCAAATCTTTATGATATAATACAAAACTAATAAATTAGAATCTAAACTTAACTAATTTATGGGATGTAATCCATATTCCTTAAAAACACACATTTTTAAGTTTGTGTTAATAAAACCAGAATTCTCAGAAAATCTTTTAAATTTAAATTGTTTTTTTTCCGAGCAAAAATGTAATATAGAGTGAAAAGATAAAATTGAAAATTGATCCATTTGATGATAAAATTTATTTTCAAAATCATTTAATAATTTTTTATTGGAAATAGAAAGTCTATCAAAATAATTATGAACTGGTATATGTACATTTAATTTCATTAAATTATCAATATTAATATCATTAAATTCTTTCCATTTATAAGAGCCAACAAATAAAACATCACTATCAATTGTACTACAGTAAGAAAGCAATCTGTCAACAAAAGAAATATCCTTTTCCGTACAAATAATTATTGAATTTTCTTTCATTATTGGCATGCACGATCTTTTGTTGATTTCTTTCAAATTATTAAAATTATATTCTTGAAAATTGATTGAATCATTAATAAGTTTTTTTATTAATTGATTGATATAAATATCATTGTTTTGCTTAAATTTAATAATTTTCACATCTCTACCATCAATCAAATTGAAAATTTTCTGAACATTTTCATTTGGATGTAGAAAATAAACATTTCTGTTGTTTTTCAAAAGATTTGTTCTGCTCGAAAGTGGGTTTACAATAACTTTATTACTGTCATTTCTAAAATAATTTTTAACAATTTTAAAAACCTCAGGATATAGGGGGCCAAATATAATATCAGAAGAGTTTAAATTATAATTATAAATAATTTCTTTTACAGTTGTGGGATCTCTTTCAGTGTCATATACATTAATTTTAAAATTTAAGCCCGACTTACTTAATGAATCAACAGAAAATAAAATTCCTTCTAAAAATGAAATTGATAACTTAGAATTATTATAAATTTGATTTTTATCTAGATTTCTTGAGTTAATCTTGTCATTTAACACACTATTTTCTTTTACATAAAAAGGAAGTAATACGTCAATAGTTATAGTATCAGAAGAGTGAATGTTAAAATTAGAATCAGAATTAAACAAAAGATCATTTTTATTGAGGTTGATATGATTTAACGTGTCAATAGATTTCAAACTTTTATTAATTAATTTATTATTTGTTAAATTAATTGAATCGATAGATTCTTCTTTGCTGGATTCAATAATCTTATAATCTGTTTTTTTTACCTTTCCCTCTGGAGTATGATAACCAAAATTTATTTTGTTCTGACCAAAAGAAAAGTTTACAGCCATTAAAAAAATGTAAAAAAATAATTTATATCTTAAAATTTTCATTTTACTCCCATTCTATAGTTGCAGGTGGTTTTGACGAAATGTCATATACCACACGATTAATACCTTTAACCTTATTAATTATTTCATTAGAAACATTTGCCAAGTATTCATATGGTAAATGCACCCAGTCAGCAGTCATACCATCTGTAGACTGTACAGCTCTCAACGCAACAACATTTTCATAAGTTCTCTCATCACCCATAACACCAACTGATTGAACTGGCAACAAAATAGCGCCAGCTTGCCATACTGAATTATACAAACCCTCTTTTTTTAACGAAGATATAAATATATAATCTACCTCTTGTAATATTCTAACTTTTTCTTCAGTAACATCACCTAATATTCTAATAGATAAACCGGGCCCGGGGTAAGGATGTCGACCAAGTATTTCAGAGTTAATTCCCATTGAATTTCCAATTCTCCTAACCTCATCCTTAAATAACGATTTTAAGGGTTCTATAATTTTTAATTTCATAAAATCGGGTAAACCTCCTACGTTGTGATGAGATTTTATTGTTGCAGAGGGGCCTCCAGTTGCCGAAATAGATTCAATTACATCGGGATAGATTGTGCCTTGAGCGAGCCATTTAACATCTCTTATCTTTTTTGCTTCAATGTCAAATATATCAATAAATTTATTTCCAATTGCCTTTCTCTTTTTTTCTGGATCAGAAATTCCAGAAAGGACTTTTAAGAAACTGTTTTTCGCATCAACTCCTTTAACATTCAATCCCATTCCCTTATACTGATTCAGTACAGATTCATACTCTCCTTTTCTTAATAAACCGTTATCAACAAATATACAAAACAATTTATCTCCAATGGCCTTGTGTAGTAATACTGCCGCTACTGTTGAGTCAACTCCTCCAGATAATCCGAGTACTACTTTATCATTTAATATTGTCTTTTTCAAATTATTCACTGTATCCTTTACAAATGTAGAGGGAGTCCAGTCTTGTTTACAACCAGATATTCTTACCAAAAAGTTATACAAAATTTGTTTTCCATCAGTAGAGTGATAAACTTCTGGATGAAATTGTATAGCATAAGTAGTCTCTTGTTTGATTTTGTAGGCAGCTACTCTGACATCCTTTGTACTTGCGATGACATCGAACTCGTTAGGAAGTTCTGAAATGGTATCTCCGTGACTCATCCATACTTGAGAGTTTTTACTTACTTCAGAAAATAACAGACATGAATTATCAACGTATGAGAGATTAGCTCTTCCATATTCTCTAATTTTTGAAGGTAAAACTTCTCCACCAAAATTTTTAGCTATATATTGAGCACCATAACAAATTGCTAACAATGGAATTTTATTTTTAATTTCTTCTAAGTTAACCTTAGGACAATTTTCATCTCTAACAGAAAATGGACTGCCAGAGAGAACAACAGCTTTAACATTTTCGTCGATTAAAGGAATCTTATTATATGGATGTATCTCACAATAAATATTAAGCTCTCTGATTCTTCTTGCAATTAATTGAGTATATTGTGAACCAAAATCTAGAATAATTATTTTCTCGTGATTCATTTTTTATTTTTTGATGGAGACAAAATTAAGAAATTCAAGTCGAGTGGATCTAATTCTTTTTTTAATGTTTCAATAAACTTTTCACCATATTTACAATAATATGGAATTATATTGTCGATTCTTTCTTGTAAATGATTATTTTGAAATAGTTTTGATTTAATTTTTTGAATATGATTTAACGCAATTTCATGTTTCTTTTTTTTAAATCGAATTAGTTTTTTTTCTAAATTTTCTAAAGACTTTATGTTTGTTTTTAAGCTAGATTCAATGGAAGGAATAAGAGCTTTATCATTTATTCTTTCAAAAATACTATTAAAAATTTTATTTAAAGATTTTTTTTCTTTTAACAAACTCACATCTGAACATCTCTGAACATATTTCTTTTTTAAATATTCAGTACTTAAAAATAAGTCTTCAACTTTAAATCCTAAATCTTTCCACTTTTCATAATCTTTTTCTTCTATCCATAATACTGAATTTCTTAAATTTAAAATTGGAAATACAATATTCAGTTTTTTAAATACAGTTTTTAACTGCATCCAATAAGAAATTTCAGCACCGCCCCCAATGTAACATAAGTTAGGTAAAATTAATTCTTGGTACAATGGTCTCATCAATACATTTGGACTATATTTTTCTGGACTTTCCTCTAATTCTTTCTCTGAAACAATTTCTAATACTCTTTCTCTGCTAGTACTAGTAATCTTAAAGAAATTAAAATCCCGAACATAAGCTTGAGTTTTATAATTTTTAGAGTTCTGAAATGTGTTGTCTTTAATGATTGGAGACAATGATTGTAAAACTAAATCTTCTTTCATTATTGGTAATAACTTTTGTTTGAGATTTACATCATTAGCGTCTAAAATTACTAATCCAAACTTTCCAAATAATTCATTAATTAAGTGTCTTGCAGCTTCGGAAAAATTATTATTACTATAACATTTTTTCAAAAGATTAATTATTGAAGTATTGTTTACTGTATTCCCAATTATTGAACTTATATTTTCAATAATATTTAAAATGCCTTTTGTATTAAATTTTCCTACAGGACCTTGTTGATCACTTTCCCATAAAAATTTGCTTCCATTTATAGTAACGTTATTAATTTCATTGAAATCATGGTCTTCTGAAGCCATCCAAAATACAGGAACAAAATTATATTCATTAAATTCTTTTGATAATTTTTCTGAGAGATTTATTGTAGATATAATCTTATACAAAAAATATAATGGCCCCGTAAATAAACATAATTGATGACCTGTTGTAACTGTATAAGTGTTTTTTTTAGACAAACTTTCAATATTAAATAAAGATTTCTTTGATAAATTAATACCTTCATTCTGCTTCTTTAACACTGAGACTAAAAGTTCTCTATCTAAATCTTGTTTAGATTTTTCATTTATTTGTTCTAAAAAATTATCAGTGGATGGAAATCTATTATACAGCTCTTTATTTACTAACTTTTGAGTATAGTCCTCAACAAGTTCAGAAAAATGATTAGTATCTTTATATTTGATTTTATGCACAATCACAAAGCAAACATACAAATTGTATTTCTTTTAAAAATGCACTTTAAATTTCTTTATTCAAACTTTAATATTTATTAATTTTGTAATAATATCTAAACATAAAAATTATATTTAAAAAACATAAAAATAAAGTATTTAGTTTTTCACCAAGATATTATGATGAAAGAAAAGAACGTATTGATAAAATAAAAAATGGTGAATCTATCAAAATAAAGTTCAAAAGCAATAAAAAAGTTAATTTAACAAAAAACAGAGTCATGAGGTTAATAATAATTGCTTTATCCTTATTTTGTATTACTTATTTTCTACTACTAAATTAACAAAAATTGGATATAATAAAATTATTACCTGAGCACATCGCTAATCAAATTGCAGCGGGTGAAGTCATACAAAGACCATCATCTGCAGTAAAAGAAATTATTGAAAATTCAATTGATGCAGGAGCAACACAAATAGAATTAATTATTAAAGATGCAGGAAAGACCTTAATACAGGTAGTGGATAACGGTTGTGGCATGAGTAAAACAGATGCTAAAATAAGTTTTGAAAGACACGCAACATCAAAAATAAGGAAAGCTGATGATTTATTTAATATCAAGTCAATGGGATTCAGAGGTGAGGCTATGGCCTCTATTGCTGCAATTTCTCACGTAGAATTAAATACAAAAACTACAAATAGTGAGCTTGGATCCAAGGTAATTATTGAGGGAAGTGAAATTAAAAGTCAAGAGAGTTGTGTTTGTCCAACAGGAACCTCAATCAAAATAAAAAATTTATTCTATAATGTACCTGCTAGAAGAAATTTTCTAAAATCTGATAAAATAGAAAATAAACATATTACGAATGAGTTTACTAGAGTTTCACTTGCGAACCCTGAAATATTATTTATTTTAAAAATTGATAATAATATAATTTATAGATTAGAACCATCTAACTTTAGACAAAGAATAGTAAGCATACTTGGATCTAAAACGAATGAAAAACTAGTACCTGTTAGGGAGGAAACCACTCTTGTTAAAATAAGTGGATTTATTGGAAAGCCAGAATTTGCGAAACGGACTAGAGGAGAACAATATTTTTTTGTTAATGGAAGATATATTAAAAATTATTATTTAAATCACGCAATAAATAAAGCTTATGCTGAACTAATTTCTGATAATTCTCACCCATCCTATTTCATAAATCTATCGATTAATCCCAAACAAATTGATATTAATATTCATCCGACAAAAACAGAAATTAATTTCGAGGATGATAAAGCTATTTATGCTATTTTAATTTCCTCAGTAAAGCGTTCCTTAGGAAAATATAACATTGCTCCAACTCTTGATTTTAATACAGAACCTTCTTTTGAAATACCAATAAATCATAATAAAATAATTAAAGAACCAAAAATAAGAGTTGATAGAAATTACAATCCATTTGAAAATAAAAAAGAGGAAATCATAAACACTCAAAAACTTTATGAAAATATCTTAAAAGAAGATGTTAACTCAGAAATAAAATTATTTGAAATGGAATTTTATAATTTCTTTCAAATTAATAATCAGTTTATAATTTGCCAAGGAGATGAGGGATTGATTATTGTTCACCAAGAACGGGCACATCACAGAATATTATTTGAATATTTTAAACAAAAAAAATCTAAAAAAATACCATCTCAAAAACTAATTTTTCCAAAACATATATTTATTTCAAAACAACAAAGTATAGAAATTAATTTGTTAAAAAAAGAATTTTCAGAAATGGGATTCGATCTTAAAGTAAATGAAGAATCCATAGAAATAAATGGAATACCTAGTCAATGTAGGGAAGAGAATTTACAAAATATTGTTGAAGATATATTAAACAATTTGGACATAGAAGACGAAAATATAGATGAAAAAATAAAGAATAAACTTAATAAAAATGTTTCATATTCACTTTGTTTAAAAACAGGGCAAAAACTAACTACTGAAGAAATGAAAGTTTTAGTTAATGAATTAATGAATTGTGAAGTATCATCTGTGAGTCCAAATGGATCAAGTACATTTATAAATCTCAACTTAAACGACATAAACAAAAAATTTAATTTATGATTGGACAAAGATTTAATCACTTACCCAATGTGGTAAAAAATTTGTTAATAATAAATGGATTGTTTTTTTTAGCAAAAGCTACTTTGATAAGTAAAGGTATTAATTTAGATAGATGGTTTGCTTTGCATCAATTTCAATCTCAAGATTTCATGCCTCATCAATTAGTTACACATATGTTTATGCATGGAAATTTGTCTCACTTGTTATTTAATATGTTTTCTCTTTGGATATTTGGAAAAACACTAGAAAATGTTTGGGGTCAAAAAAGATTTTTGACTTATTATATAATTACAGGTTTAGGTGCTGCTTTAATATATACCTCATACATGCAGTTCCAAATTGCTGATTTAGCACAATCTAATCCAGAATATATGGATTTAGCAAAACAAGGAATGTTTAATATTTATGATGAAAACTCAATAAAACTTTACTCACTGGTAACTACTCCAATGTTAGGAGCTTCAGGAGCAGTTTATGGACTATTACTTGCTTTTGGAATATTATTCCCTAACTCAGTATTAATGCTTCTTTTTCCACCAATACCTATCAAAGCAAAATATTTAGTAATTGGATTAGCGTTAATTGCACTCTTCAGCGGAATATCAAATGTTCCAGGCGATAATGTAGCACATTTTGCTCATCTTGGTGGGATGATAATTGGAATAATTTTATTAAAATATTGGAAAAACAAAGGAGATATTTACTATTAATGCAGTCAATTTGGAATGATATACAAAAAAAATTTAATAGCGGAGATAGCTATACAAAAATTCTTTACATAAACATAGGGGTCTTTTTTGTATATAAAGCTTTACTAGTATTTTCATTTCTTTTTCAAATAAATAATTTGAATGATTTTTTAATAAATTATTTATATTTTCCATCTAACACCATAGAATTTCTAAAAAAGCCATGGACGATCATATCCTACATGTTTTTACATGTAAGTTTTATGCACATCCTTTTTAATATGATCTGGTTTTACTTTGGATCAAAATTATTTTTGCAATATTTCAATGGAAAGCAACTGATATCAGTGTATATTATTGGTGGTATCTCAGGTGCATTATTCTATATGTTATGTTATAATTTATTTCCTGTATTTAACACTAGTTTTCGAAACTCTTTGTTGTTAGGAGCTTCCGCTTCAGTAATTTCTATTTTTATCGCGGTTTCAACATATGTACCTAATTATAGAGTTTCTCTTCCATTCTTTGGAAACATTCAACTAAAATATATTGCATTTATATTAATTGTTTTAGACATATTTAATATAGAAGTCAGCAACCCTGGTGGACATATATCTCACTTGGGAGGAGCTATATTCGGTTATATTTACATTAAATTATTAAATAAAGGAATTGATATTTCTGTAAATTACCATAACTTTATAAATTATTTTACTCGTATTAATAAAAACAAGTTTAAAAAAGTATACAAAAGAAAAAACACGACTGATGATGATACATATCGAACCAATAGAGCTAATAAGCAGAAAAAGATTAACGAAATATTAGAAAAAATTTCTAAATCGGGTTATGAAAGTTTAAGTAAAAGTGAAAAAGAAATATTATTTAAAGAAAGTAAAAAATGAGATTTTTTTTTCATAAAATCATTTTCATTCTCAACTTAGTAGCAATTGTAAGTTTACTCTCATCAATAATATCTCCATTTATTAATCCAAATTTATTTTGGCCAATTTCTTTTTTTGGATTATTCTTTCCAATTATTATTACTTTATGTGTATTCTTTTCAATATTCTGGTTTTTCCACAATAAAAAATATTTATGGATAAACATAATTTTTCTAATGATATCTTCTCCATTTCTGTTGAGATATATTGCTGTCAATAAAACTAATACATTTAACAAGGAAGGAATAAAAGTTATGTCTTATAATGTTAGGCTGTTTAATAAGTGGGAGTGGATTAAAGACAATAAAATTAAAGAAAAATCAATTGATTTTATAAATAATCAGGACTTAGACATTATTTGTATTCAGGAGTATTACGATCCTAACAGAGATTTGGAATTAGATTTTAAATATTCTCATATTGGACTTCAAAAAAAACAAGAGGATTGGCACATGGCAATATACAGTAACTATCCACAAATTAACAAGAAAACAGTTGAAATTGACGGTTTAAAAATGAATAATAGCTGCATCTATTCAGATATTGTTATTAATCTCGATACTGTTAGGGTTTATAATATTCATTTAGCATCAAATTTCTTTCAAAAAAAAGATTTTGATTATTTAATTTCCGTTGAAACAGAAAAAGTCAAAAACGGAGTCATAGGAATTGGAAAGAAACTAAAATACTCTTTTGAAAGGAGAGGAAGAGAAGTAAATCAGATAAAATCACACATGAATAGTTGTCCATATCCTATTATATTGTGCGGAGATTTTAATGATACTCCTGTTTCTTATGCCTATCAAAAATTAGGTGAAAATATGACAGACGCATTTTTAGATTCAGGAAACGGTTTTGGAGCAAGTTTTAGTAAAATACCTACTTTACGAATTGACTATATTTTTTTAAATAAAGGTTTCAAGTCCTATGATTTTACAACTCATGAAGAAGAATTTTCAGACCATAGAGCAGTTAGCTGTTTTTTAAAATTAAACTAACTTAATTTTTCTGAAACAGTATTCATGGAAATGGCTGATTTTTCAATCTTCATTTTAACTCCAAAATTCTCTATAATTACTGAGTTCTCTTTTACTTCCGTTACCTTTCCGTGTATACCTCCAATGGTAATTACAGAGTCTCCTTTTTTTAACTCGCTTCTAAATTTGTTTTCTTTCTTTTGTTTTTTTACCTGTGGACGAATCATAAAGAAATACATTACCAAAAAAATAAGTCCAAAAAACAATATTTGTGCTGTACCTTGACCTTCAGTTGCTTGTAAAATAATAGTTTTCATAAATTTTTAATTTTGAAAAGGAAGTATTGTTCCTTTAATTGTTAATATTTTTACATTAGGAGTTGCGTTACTCACTATCGTAATTTTCTTTGTTTGTTTTCCTAATCTGTCTTCGCTGTCAAATGTAATCTTTATCTTGAATATATCTGAAATTTTAATAATATCTTTAGGATATTCAATTTGAGTACATCCACAACTAGCATTTATCTTAGATATAATTAAATCACCTGTGCCTGAATTTTGAAGTGAAAATTCTAAATCTACCTTTTCTCCTTCAACAATTTGACCAAAATCTAAAGTTTCATCACCAATAACACTAATGCTCGCTCCATTTTCAATGAGTTTGCTACTGATTTTTTTATCTTGTTGATTACAACAAATAAAAGTTATTATTAATTGTAAAGAAAATAAATATCTCATAATTTATACGAGTCCTCTTCCAATTTTTTTAATTTTACCCTCACTTCTAAATTCAGAAACAATTTTATCCAATATTCCATTGATAAATACTTTAGAGTTTTTTGTGCTATAATATTTAGACATTTCAATATACTCATTGAAAGAAACTTTTACAGGCATCTCAACAAAAGAAACTATCTCGCTAAGTGCCATCTTTATAAATAAGAGATCCATATTTGCAATTCTATCTATCTCCCAATTTTGAACTTTTCTTTCAATAATTGAATCAAATTCTGACGAATTTTTAATAGTATTTCTAAACAAATCGATTGCAAATTTTTTATCTTCTTTATTTTTAAAAACATCTACAACAACAGTGGACGAGCTCCCATTTTCAAGATTATTAATTTGTGCTTTTAAAAATAATACAATAAAAGGCAGGTCATCTAACCAAAATATACTTTTTTCTTGTAAAATATGATGGAAAATTTCATTTTCTAAGATAAATTCGTTTAATAAAATCTGTATAAATTTCTTATCTTCAACTAAATTATCCTTATCATTGTTTAGATAATCATTATACTGATGACTTTTAATAACTTTTACAAAAACCTTCCTAATGATATCTAAGTCTGATTTTCTTAGAACTCTGGAGTTTATATCAACTTTTTTCAGAAGTTCCTTATCTTCAATTAGTATAGAAAAAACTCTATTATTAATAAACTTTGTATTTGGATTTAAATCTTCTTCAGTTGGGATAAATTTAAATTTATTATCTTCAAAAAATCCTTGAGCAAATTTGTGCAACTCTAACAAAAAAGAAAAGATAATTACGTGAAGATTAGAAATACTATAAATATCTTTTAATAATACTTTTTCATAAATTTTCAAATCATTCTGAGAATTTGAAAAATATGAATATAAAGTTTGCATTACTTTAAGTCGAATGTGTCTTCTAGTAATCATTATACTTTATTATTCTCAATTCTTTGTGCAGCGATTTCAAAAGCTGCATTATGAGTTGTAATATCTTCAATTTCAGCTTTTGATAGAATCTCTAATGTAGTATCATATATCTTTTTTGTTTTACTCAAAGATTTCTGTCTGTCATATCCATTTATTTCAGAGTATACATTTATCAATCCTCCAGCATTAATTAAAAAATCGGGAGCATAAACAATACCTTTTTGTTTAATCATTTCTGCATGTAACTTCTCATCTTCTAACTGATTATTTGCTGCACCCGCTATAACTCCACAATTAAGTCGATTTATTGTATTGGAATTTAATGTTGATCCTAATGCACAAGGAGCGTAAATATCTATATCCATATCATAAATAGATTCACCTAATACAATTTCAGAATCAAATTTTTCAGAAACCTGAATAAGTTTATTTTCATTTATATCTGTAATGAAGATCTTGGCACCTTCTTCGCTAGCATATCTTACTAGATTTTCTCCAACATGACCTACTCCTTGGACTAAAATTGATCTTCCTTTTAAAGAATCAAAACCCCATTTAAACTTTGCAGCGGCTTTCATGCCCCAATAAACGCCATAAGCTGTTACTGGGGAAGGGTCTCCACTCCCCCCCATAGACTCTGGGATTCCAGTTACATATTTAGTCATTTCTCTAACGTATTCCATATCTTTTGTACTCATTCCAACATCTTCAGCAGTGATATATCTACCTCCAAGAGAATTTACATATTCACCAAATTTTTTCATTAGAGCTTCAGTTTTATCATTTGTAGAATCTCCAATGATTACGGCTTTACCACCTCCTAATTTAAGTCCTGAAATTGCTGCTTTATATGTCATTCCTCTAGAGAGCCTTAATACGTCATGCAAAGCATCTGCTTCGTTAGTATATTTCCACATTCTTGTTCCACCAAGCGCTGGACCTAGAGTGGTATCGTGAATCGCAATAATTGCTTTTAAACCGGTTTCAGAATCGTTACAAAAAACTACTTGTTCATGACCCATTGTTTGCATATTTCCAATAACAAACTTTGAATCCTTATTCTTTACTTCCATTTTAATGTCAAATATTAATTATGTTAATTAAATATTAACTTCAATTATCGAAGTTATTGTATTTTTTAAACGGATTGCGAATTTAGTTATTATTTTTGTCCTACCAAAACAGGAGAATTGAAGAACCTATTACATCTAAACAAATATCTTAAAAAGTACAAAAAACTTTTAATAATTGGCACAATATTTATTCTAATTTCCAACATTTTTGCCTTGTATCCTGCAGAATTTGTAAGACATTCATTTAATAATATTCAGGAAAGTCTAAATCAAAATAATACATCAAAAGATATTCGAAATTCATTGTTAAAATATGGATTTTTAATTTTATTATTTGCCATTTTAAAAGGTCTTTTCATGTATTTCATGAGACAAACTATTATTGTAATGAGTAGAAAAATTGAATTTGACTTAAAAAATGAAATTTATCAAAAATATCAACAACTATGCTTATCATTCTATAAAAAAAATAATACTGGTGATTTGATGAATAGAATTACTGAGGATGTAAATAGAGTTAGAATGTATCTAGGACCAGCGTTAATGTATGCAATAAATATGTTTTTTCTTTTTGGTCTGGTGATAACTAAAATGATAAGTATAAATTTAACTCTTACAATTTATGTTCTTATTCCACTTCCAATTCTAGCGATAGCCGTATATTTTGTAAGTTCACAAATAAATAAAAAAAGTGAACAGGCACAAGCTCAATTATCTGTCTTAACGTCCTCAAGTCAAGAAAATTTTACTGCAATTAATATCATTAAGATTTTTCGAAATGAAAAAAACTCATATGAGAAATTCTTAAAAGAATGTAAGGAATACAAAAACAAACAATTGAAACTTGTTTCTGTAGAAGCGTGGTTTTTTCCACTAATTATTTTATTAATTGGAATTAGTACTATCACAACTATTTACGTGGGAGGTCTAGAAACCTTTAAAGGAAAAATTAGTACTGGTAACATCGCAGAATTTATCATTTATGTTAACATGCTCACATGGCCAGTTGCGTCTGTAGGCTGGGTAACATCATTGATACAAAGAGCTGAAGCTTCAATGCAAAGAATAAATGAATTTCTGAATAATAAATCAACTATTTTAAATCATAATAATCAAAATACTAAAATTAATGGAGATATCGAATTTAATAAAGTTAGTTTTACTTACAGAGATACTGGAATAAAAGCATTACGAAATGTTAATTTCAAAATTAAAGAAAGCGAAACATTAGGAATATTTGGAAAAACTGGAAGTGGAAAATCTACTATTGCAAATTTAATAACAAGATTATATGATATTGATGAAGGTAAAATCTCTATTGGTGATAATAATATTAAAAATTTGAATATAAATCTACTTAGAAAGAACATTGGATATGTTCCACAAGATGGGTTTCTTTTCTCTGGAACAATATCTGAAAATATAAGTTTTGGAAAAAGTGAATTCCAACATTCAGAAATTGTAGAAGCAGCAAAAACAGCTGAGATATTAGATGAAATAAATGACTTTCCAAAAAAATATAATACGATTGTAGGCGAACGAGGAGTACAACTATCCGGGGGACAGAGACAAAGATTGTCTATCGCAAGAGCAATATTCATAAATCCCGCTATTTATATCTTTGATGATTGTTTATCAGCCGTAGATGCAAATAAAGAAAAATTAATATTAAAAAATTTAAAGACGAAAATGAAAGGAAATACTAATTTAATTATTAGTCACAGAACAGCTTCAATGCAGAATACTAATTATATAATTGTATTAGATAAAGGAAAAATTATTGAACAGGGAACACATGAATCGTTAATAAAGTCAAATGGATTTTATGCAAAAATGCATTTCAAACAAACTAATGAAAATCTTTAACATAACATTATAATTAATTTATATTTGTATAATAATAGATATGAAAACAATCATAAGCATAGCTACTAGAATAATTCCAAGACATTATTTACAATACATTAGTCATTTCTTTCTTAGATTTTTTTCTTTATTTATAAGAGGTAATAAATTTGAAGATCCTATAAATGGAAAGACATACAGAAAGTTGCTACCATACGGAAGGATAAAACCAAGAGAAAATGCTATTGCCCCAGATAGCATGAGTTTAGAAAGACACAGATTAATGTGGCTGTTTTTAAATGAAAAAACCAATTTATTCAAAGATAACTTAAAGTTTTTACATATAGCTCCCGAGTATTGTTTTATTAAGATTTTCAAAGGAATGAAAAACTTAGACTACACTACGGCAGATTTAATATCACCATGGGCAGATATAAAGTTTGATGTACATGATATTCCATATGATGAAAATTCTTTTGATGTAATAATATGTAATCATGTACTAGAACACGTTGAAGATTATCACAAAGTACTTACAGAGTTTTACAGAGTCATGAAACCCGGAGGCTGGGGAATCTTTCAGGTGCCAATTGATACAAATAATCCAAAAACACTAGAAGATAAAAGTATAACAGATCCAAAAGAAAGAGAAAGATTATATTGGCAAGATGATCATTTAAGGTTGTTTGGATTGGATTATGGGAAAAAACTTAAAAAAGCAGGGTTTAAAGTTACTGAATCAAATTTTATTAACGAACTTGACCCAAAACTAGTGGAAAGGTACGCTCTGCCTATTGGAGAAATAGTCTATTTTTGTGAAAAGTAGCAGAATAAATTACTCTAGGATTACTTCCTCGGGAAACTTTATTCCGGAAATAGATGGTTTAAGATTTGTTGCTATTTTATCAGTTGTTTTATTTCATTTATACGGATTTATTGAATATAAGGATAATTCATTTTACAACTCCTCATATAATTTCAATTTTGTTTTAAATTTAATTAAAAATGGAAATTTTGGAGTAGAGTTGTTTTTTGTGTTGAGTGGATTTATTTTAGGGCTTCCTTTTGCAAGATATTATTTACTAAACGGAAGTATAATTTCTATAAAGTCTTATTTTTTAAGAAGATTAAGCAGGTTAGAACCTCCGTATATTATAGTTATGTTTTCACTTTTAATTGGAAGTATTTTTATTAGTAAAAATTTAAGTATTACAGACGGGACTCAAAGCTTTTTAGCATCTATTGGTTATATGCATAATTTTATATACGCTGAGCCTTCTCTCATCAACACGGTGGCTTGGAGCCTGGAAATAGAAATACAGTTTTATATTTTAGCTCCACTACTATCTTTATTCTTCAGTATTAAGAACAATATCACTAGAAGAACTCTATTAATATTCACAACATTATTTTTTTCCGTATTTAGTATATTAGCAACACTTCCTTTTCTGTCTATATTGGATTATTTACAGTACTTTTTACTAGGATTTTTACTAGTAGATTTTTATCTAATCGAAAGGGTAAAAAATAAAACATCAATTTTAAGAAATATCTTTACCATTATTTCATTTCTAATAATCTTTAGTTTTAATGAAAAATATTTTAACACTAATTTTCAAAAATCTTTATGGAATATTAGTGTTTTAATATTGATTTTTTCTGCATATTATAATGTTATATTACGAAAATCATTAAGATTCTTTTCTAAAAGAGCTATTACAAATGTAGGTGGAATGTGTTATACCATTTATTTGATACATTTTGCTATTATCAGCTTTATTGGCAATCCTCTTTTATCTATTCAATTTTCAAGTAATCCAATACTAAATATAGGACTATATTCCGTTATTATATTATCAAGTATCTTATTATTTTCTGTTGTTTTTTTTATGTTAATAGAAAGACCATGTATGGACAAAAATTGGCCTACTAAGCTTAAAAATTATGTAATTAGTTTTAAAAATAAGAAAAAAAATATCATATGAAATGGATTCTATTTATACTTGTTTTTAGTTTTAAGTTTGTATCAGCTCAAAATTTAGACGACTTGTATTTTGGTACGGACTCTACTTTTGATGTAGTTAGTTGGAATATAGAGTGGTTTCCAAAAAATGGAAGTATCACTGCTAATTATGTAGAAACCATAATTACAAATTTAAATGCGGATGTCTACGCTTTACAAGAAATTGAAGACACTACTCTTTTAAAATCGATAGTTTCAAATATTCCAGGATACGAATGTCATTTTGAAAGTTATTATTATGGAGGTTTGGCTTATGTTTACAATGCAAATACAATTCAGATCAACGACAAATATGAAATATACACTTCACCAACCTATTGGAATGCCTTTCCGCGTTCTCCTCAGATATTGAACTTAACCTTCAATGCAGAAAATATATTTATCATTAACAATCATTTAAAATGTTGTGGCGATGGAAATCTGAACATTAATGACCATCAAGATGAAGAAAACAGGAGATTAATGGCTGTTACTTATTTAAAGCAATATATAGACAGTATATTGTATGATAAAAAAGTAATTTTGTTAGGAGACCTAAACGATTTAATTACTGATCCTCTTCCAAATAATGTATTTAATTCTTTTATAAATGATTCTACAAATTATTTGTTTACAGATATGAATATTGCTAGCTCATCAAGTTCTGATTGGTCTTTCCCTTCGTGGCCTTCTCATTTAGATCATATCCTAATTACTAAAGAATTATTTTCTGTTTTTAAAAATAGTTTTTCTGAAGTTACTTGCGTTCGTATTGATGACTATATGAATTCTTGGCATGATTATGACAATAATATTTCGGACCATAGGCCAGTTGCTTTAAAACTAAATTTCAACAATTTTACTGATATTTTAGAAATAGATTTTGAAGATAAAAAACTTCTAAAAATAGTTGATATATTTGGAAGAAAGGCAACGAAAAACACCAGAGGAACTTTGTTTTACATCTACACAGGGGGAGTTATTGAGAAAAAAATAAAATACTGAGAACTAATAACTGATATAGACAATCTTTTTAGTTTCAAAAAAGTCTTCTTCAAAATACTTAGGAATATCGTAAATATTTGCATTTTTTATTCCTTTCAACTCACATGATAAATCTCCTCCTTTTAAGTAGAGTATTCCATTATTCAAGATGTTTTTCCTTTTTGAGGAAATTTTTTTTCTTACCCACTGTTGAAATACTTTCATTTTGGTTACAGCTCTACTCACCACAAAATCAAACTTTCCCATTACTTGTTCTGCTCTTTTGTGTTCTGCTTTTAAGTTTTTTATACCAATCTTATCTGCTATCTCTTTCACTACGTTTATTTTCTTACCAATACTATCTACTAATAAAAACTCTACATTGGGAAACAAAATAGCTAAAGGTATTCCAGGGAAACCACCTCCAGTACCTACGTCTAATATTTTTGTTCCATCTGCGAAATTAATCACTTTTGCAATTGATAAGGAGTGTAATACATGTTTTAAATATAAGTTTTCAATATCCTTTCTTGATATCAAATTAATATGAACATTCCACTGCTCATAAAGACCTTGTAATTTTGAAAATTGTTCTTTTTGTATTTCTGATAAATTTGGAAAGTACTTTAAAATAATCTCCATTAAATACTATCTTTTGAACCAGACATTATTTTAAAGAGTTGATCTCTACTCCTATGTAGTTGAGCTTTAACTGTTCCAAGTGGAAGGTCTAACTCTTCTGCAATTTCATCATATGTATATTCCTTAAAATAACGAAGTCTAACTAAATCTCTATATTTCGGCTTTAATTTATCTACAATCCTTCTCAGTATCTTTACCCTTTGTTTCCTCATTAACACTTGTTCAGGATTAAAATCCTTAGATTCTAAGTCGATTTTAGTAGTCTTACCCTCTTCATCTATGATCATTTTATCTAATGAGAAGGTATCAAGTTTCTTTTTTCTTAAAAAATCAATACAATGGTTTCTAGCTACAGTAAATAGCCAAGTACTAAATGTAAATTCTGGTTTGTATAAATGTAACTTTTTAAACGCCTTGCCTAAAGATTCAATAGTTAAATCTTTAGAAATATCTTTATCTCCAATTTTCTCATATATCATAAAATATAATGGATCTCTATATAATTTCATTAACTCACCATATGCTCTTGGATCTCCAGTATTTAATGCTAAATTTATAAGCTTTAAATCTCTCTCTCCTTTATCTGTAAGTTTCTTTCTCATTTCCATCTGTTTGATTTAAATCGAGGACTCAATAATACAAAAAATAGTTGAACAAAAAGATTGAAAAACTCCATTAAAGGAAATATAAAAAATAAATCAAATTGTCTTAATTTTCTCATTATTGGATAATAAATTAAGTAATACAGAACTAATCTAAAGATAAATAATGATATCACAATAACAAAATTTGGATAAAACAATATTAATATAACTGTGAATATCCAGAATAAAAATTGAGACAACGAGAAAATAAATAATAGAATCTTATGAATTTTCTTGTAATATTTTGAAGTTGAAACATGTCTTTTTCTTTGATAAATCCAATCAGAAAAATTTGTTTTTGGCTCTGTAAAAACATCCGCTTCCTTATGAATTTGTATAGCTACATTATCATCATTAGCTACCTCTTTTATAAATAAATCATCATCCCCGGACGGTATATGTATGTGAGAAGCGAATCCCTTGACACTAAAAAATAATGATTTTTTATACGCAAGATTTCTTCCAACACCCATATATGGAATTTTAGCTAGTGCGAATGATAAATATTGTAACATTACTGTAAAATCATCATATCTTATTAATTTATTTAAAATTCCCTTTGTTTTGTTATATGGACTAATTCCAAGAACTATATCCTTTGTATTAAAATATTTAGTCATTGTAGTTATCCAGTTTTTTGACAATGGTTTACAATCAGCGTCTGACAACAATAAATAATCAAATTTTGCTGTTTTTATTCCTAATGTTAAAGCAAACTTTTTGCCAACCCGTGAATTTACATGTGGTTCAATTGAAACAACTTTTAAGTTAGAGTAGTTTTTTTCAAAATCTTTTAAAACGTATTTTGTCGAGTCAATGGATTGATCATCTACAACAATTACTTCATAATCTGGATAATCTTGTTCTAAAAATGAAGATAAATTAAGGCTAAGCATCTCTGCTTCGTCTTTAGCACAAATAATTACTGAAACTCCTTTATTGAAAAAATTTGAATCATCTTTATATAAAGACAATCTTAAATAGAAAAATATAGCAAAGAAGGTTTGAACAACTATTGTTAAAACAAAGATTAAAAATAGTATTTCAAAGACGAAACTCAATTATGTTATTTTAGATATTCTAAAATATTTCTCTCAAGCCTTTCTGAAACATTCGATATATCAGCTTTAACAAATTTTTCACCTAAAATATGTTCGTAAAGCTCAATATATCTCTCAGAGACTGAGTTAACATATTCTTCTGTCATACGCGGAATTACTTGTCCAGTTTTTCCTTGAAATCCATTTTCAATTAACCATTGACGTACAAATTCTTTTGATAACTGTTTTGGAGCTTCACCACTTCTAACTTTTTCCTCATATCCTTCAATATAAAAATACCTAGAGGAATCTGGAGTATGAATTTCATCAATTAATGTGATATTTCCTTGAGAATCTTTCCCGAACTCATATTTTGTATCAACTAATATTAAACCTCTTTGTTTAGCCATTTCTGTGCCTCTAGAAAATAACTGCTGAGTATATTTTTCTAACAATACATAATCACTTTCAGATACAAGTCCTTGAGATAAAATTTCTTCTCTGGAAATATCTTCGTCATGTCCAACATCAGCCTTTGTAGTAGGTGTTATTATAGGGTTTTCAAATTTCTGGTTTTCTATCATACCCTCTGGCAATGGAACTCCGCATAAGATTCTCTTGCCAGCTTTGTATTCTCTCCAAGCATGTCCTGTTAAATAACCTCGGATAACCATTTCAACTTTAAATGGATCACACATTTTTCCAATAGTTACGTTTGGATCTGGAGTAGCTAGTTTCCAATTAGGAACAATGTCTGAGGTTGCATCTAAAAACTTCGATGCTATTTGGCTTAATACTTGTCCTTTATAAGGAATTCCCTCTGGAAGCACTACATCAAAAGCCGAAATTCTATCTGATACTATCATTACTAAAAGATCGTTACCAATTGTGTATACATCGCGAACTTTTCCTTTGTAAAATTTAGTTTGGTTTGGTAAGTTAAATTTTGTCTCTTTAATTGAATTACTCATAGTTTTAATTTTTATATGCTTTAATTATTTGTTTTACTAATTTGTGTCTAATTACATCTTTATCATCAAGAAATATAAAACTTATTCCTTCTATATTTTCCAATTTACTTTTCGCTTGAATCAAACCAGATTTTTGCTTTAATGGCAAATCTATTTGGGAGTCATCACCAGTAATAATAAACTTAGCGGATTTACCCATTCTGGTTAAAAACATTTTCATTTGAGAAGTCGTAGCATTTTGCGCCTCATCTAAAATAACAAAGGCTTTATCCAAAGTTCTTCCCCTCATAAATGCTAACGGAGCAATTTGAATTGTTCCATTCTCTAAGTAGTCTTTTAATTTATCTGATGGTAACATATCTAATAAGGCATCATATAAGGGTTGCATATATGGATCTAGTTTTTCTTTTAAATCTCCAGGCAGAAAACCTAGATTTTCTCCAGACTCAACAGCTGGCCTTGTTAAAATAATTCTTTTAACTTGTCTAGTTTTTAAAGCATTTACTGATAGTGCAACCGCAGTATATGTCTTACCTGTGCCAGCTGGTCCCATAGCAAATACCATATCATTATTAACTATATCATTAACCATCTTCCTTTGATTGGCAGTTCTTGCTACGATTAGTCTTCCATCTGATCCATGTAAAATTATATCATTTTTATTTTCCATGATTTTACTTTCATCCTCCAAAATTATTCGTTCAATCTGACTTAATGTTAGTCTATTATAATGATTTATATGATTGATAAATGATTTAAACTTTTTCTCAAATAATAATATTTTATTTTTATTTCCTATTATTTTTAAGGTATTGCCTCGCGATATTAATTTCAAATCAGGGAAAAACTGTCTTATCTTGTATAGTTTTCTATTGTTAGCTCCAAAAAGTATTAGTAAATCTATTTTTTTTAAATCAATTATTTTTTCACTCATCAAAAGTCCTTTTTACTATTTTCTTTATATTTTTGGATATTGCAAAATAACAACAAAAAAATAAAATTTCTAATTTTTTTTTAATGTATAAATGTCAATTATTACACTTACAACAGATTTAGGAACAAAAGATCATTATGTAGCTACAGTTAAAGGAGAAATTTACAAACAATTTAAAGATATTAACATTGTTGATATCAGTAATGAAATATCTAAATTTGACATTCATCAAGCTGCTTTTGTATTTAAAAATTGTTACAGAAATTTTCCTGAAGGAACAGTCCACATAATTGGAGTGAATGAAGAACTTACTACCCAAAATCATCATTTAGCAGTAGAAATTAACAAACAATTTATTATTGGTTCAGATAACGGTATTTTTTCATTAATTTTTGATGAGATATACCCAGATAAAATTTTTAAATTAAACATTCCTTTTGACAGCGACTATATGACTTTTTCAATTAAAGACATTTTTGTAAAAGCTGCGTGCCATTTTATCAGAGGGGGAACAATTGAAATGATAGGCGAACAGATTTCGGATTTTCAAAATAAATCTGCAAGTTTAAAACCAGTTGTTTCTGCGAATTCTATTAGAGGTAGTGTAATACATATTGACAGCTATGGAAATGCCATAACAAATATTAATAAAGATTTGTTTAACAAGATTAGAAAAGAAAGAAATTTTGAAATTCTCTATGGTAAAGAGAGCGAAAAGATTATTAAAATTGTAAATAAATACAAAGAAGTGATAGAAGGTGAACGATTATCAATGTTTGATAGCAACAATTTTTTAGAGATCTCAATGAATCAAGGAAGAGCAGATAAACTCTTAGGCCTTGAAATGTATGATATAATTAGAATAGAATTTAAGTGATGAAAAAAAACGTTTTAATTATTTTTTTATTTTTTTCTTTACTTTTTTCGTTTATTTATTTCAATAAAAAAAACAACAGAAATCTGACAGAAGAAACTATTAACATACTGACAAATTTAGAAGATAAGGTTTATATAAATGTATATATGAATGGAAATCTTTCACCAAATTTTAAATTACTTCAAAATGAAGTTAATAAACTACTAAATACATTTAAATCTCTCAGCAATAAAGAGTTAGATTTTGAATTTGTTTCTATTTCTGAAGATAAGCATCAAGTTAAAAAAAATCTCTTTTCAAGTCAAAATATTCATCCAATTTGGGTTAAAAACAAAGAAAATTTTCATAAAATTTATCCTTACGCCACTGTAAATTTCCGAGATAATTCAATACCATTATTAATTCATAATTGTTTATTCTATGATACAATTGATGAATTAAATGAAAATCAACTGATGAAGAGTATAAATAATTTAGAATATAATTTTATCGAATCTTTATATCTTGTTCAACAAAATGAAAAAAAGAAAATAGCCTTTCTTCTTGGAAACGGTCAATTAGACTCAACAAATACTTGGGATATTAGAAATACATTATCTAAATTTTACAATGTTGAGTTTTTTGATTTACGTTCTTTTGAAATGAATAAAATTTTAAACAAACCAGACATTTGGAAGCAAATAGATCGTTTAAAAAAATATAAATGTATAGTTATTGCCAAACCAACTAAACCTTTTTTTGATATTGACAAATTACTAATTGATCAGTACATAATGAATGGAGGTAGAATATTTTGGTTAGTTGAAGGGACCACTGCAAATATGAATAATTTTAAAGAAAATTTAGAATTTACAATCGAAGAAAACAATTTAGACCTTAGTGAATTTTTATCAAATTATGGGGCAAGAATAAACAAAGATCTAATATTAGACAAAAATTGTGCCAAAAGTCCAATATTATATGAAAATGAAATAGCCTATTTTGACTGGCAATACAAACCGATTTTATCAACAAATAAAAATCATATTATTGGAGAAATTAAAGATACTCTATTGACTGATTTTGTAAGTTCAATTACTGTAACTAAGAATAATAAAAGTTCAATACTTATGAGTTCATCTAAAAAAACAAATGTTAAAAAATGTGGTGAAAAAGTTAGCTTAGAAATTATCAAAAAATCTCCGGTAGAATTTGTTAATCCTTTACCAACTGCAGTATTATTAGAAGGAAGTTTCACTTCATATTACTCAAAAAATACACACAAAAAATTAAAAGAAAAAATAGAAAAAAATAAAATGATTTTAGTTTCAGATGGCGATATAATTGCAAATCTTCATAATTCTCCAAATTTTTATTATCCTCTAGGATATTATCATTTCGGTCGAAATATATTTGACGGAAATACGAACTTCATTTTGAATTCTATTTTATATTTATGTGATGATGAAATTCTTATTAAATTACTGAACAAAACAAAATTAAATGAAAATAAATAATTATAAATTTCTATTAGTAATTTTAAATTTCTTTTGCATAATCTCGTGTGAAAATAATCAAACAAACGAAAAAAATTTCGCCATATCTGACAGTACTATTATATCAAAAATTATAATGACCGACAAATCAGGGAATAGTGTTGTTTTAAAAAATGACAATAATAATTGGAGCGTAAATAACAAATTTGACGCATGGAACAATCAAGTTGATTATACTTTAAAGGTAATGGAAGACATTAGAATAAAGAGTTCAGTCGCTGAAGAAAAAATAGATTACGTTATAAAAAATATTGCAACATCAGGAGTAAAAGTTGAATTATTTCAAAAAAATAAAAAAATCAAATCTTACTACATTGGTGGAAATACTAAAGATTACTTTGGAACATATATGATGCTTGAAGGATCTACAACACCGTACATAATGCATATTCCTGATAGAAATCCAGGTATATTGAATCCTAAATTTAAAATTTTAGGTACGAAAGTAAATGAAAATGTATGGAGATCTCCTATTGTAATTGATTACAAGGACAATCCAATTACAAAAATAGTCTCTAATGATTTAATTGATACGAATCAGTCATTCATTGTTGACTTAAAAAATTTGAATCTGTATGATTACAACTTAGAAAAAATCAAAATTGATACATCTTTATTTACATATTGGAAGTTAGCTTTTACAGATTTACAATGTGGTCCTTACAAATCTGAACTCAAAAAAAATAATTTTGATTTAATAAAAAAAATATATATCACAACAAAAAACACTACAGACTCTATCTATATATATAACAAAACAAAGTTTCAAAATTCTCTAAAAGAATTTAATTCTTCTGTAGAATATAAGTATGCAAGTTTTAACGATTCAGAGTTAGTAGTAATACAAAATAATATTTTTAACAAAGTGTTAATTAGTCTTGAAGAATTCTTAAAATTTTACAATTAAAAGCACAATCAATGTAATATATTTGAAGATATTAAAAATAAAAAAAAAAAGAAAATGAAATTTATAGTTAATAGTTCAGAATTACTTAAAGAATTACAAAAGTTAAGTGGGGTCCTTAGTTCAGGAAATACATTGCCAATACTTGATAATTTCCTATTTGAATTTAATGATGGAAAAATGAATATTATCGCTTCAGATTTAGAAACGACAATGTCAACATGTATTGAAGTTAATACTACAGATAACGGAAAAATTACTATACCAGCGAAACTTCTATTAGAAACACTAAAAACATTTTCAAGCCAACCTTTAACTTTCTTGATAAACGAAAGTAACTACGCTATCGAAATTAACTCAGAAAATGGTATTTATAAATTGTCAGGGCAAAATGCTGATGAATTTCCAAAAACTCCAACCGTTAGTTCTTCATCGTCATCATCAATAAATTCCACTAAATTTGTTAATGCGATAAATAAAACATTATTCGCGTGTGGAAATGACGAGCTCAGACCTGTTATGTCTGGAATGTTATGTGAAATATCTTCAGAAAAAATTTGTTTTGTTGGGACTGACGCACATAAATTAGTTAAACATATAAGAAATGATTTTAGTTTTGAGTCTAACTCTTCTTTTATCCTTCCTAAAAAACCACTAACTCTCTTAAAAAATATCTTAACTGAGGACTTAGATATAAAAATTGAATATAACGAAACAAACGCAATGTTTATTTTTGATTCAACTAAAGTAATCTGTAGACTAATTGATGGTAAATATCCAAACTATGAAGCGGTTATACCTAAGGAAAATCCAAACAAACTAACTATCTCAACATCAGAATTATTGAACTCCATTAAAAGAGTTTCAATTTACGCTAATAAAACAACACATCAGATAAGACTCTCTATCAAGGGCAGCGAACTTCAAATATCTTCCGAGGATTTAGACTTTGCCAATCAAGCTGAAGAAAGATTAAGCTGTCAATATGTTGGTCAAGATATGGAAATAGGATTTAACTCTAAATTTATGATTGAGATGTTGAATAATATTGGTTCTAAAAATATTAGTCTTGAAATGAGCGCTCCAAACAGAGCAGGAATTCTATTACCTCTAGATGGACAAGAAGATGGAGAAGAAACTTTAATGCTAGTTATGCCCGTAATGTTAAATTCTTAAATGATTATTTTTCTATATTTGCAAAAAAAAATAATGAAAAAGATTTTTATTTTAATACTAGTAACATTTACATTCCTAAATACAAACTCTCAAAATTTAAGTGTACCACATTACGGAATCAAGTTAGGATACAATCACTCTAGTTTCAACTTTATACAATACAATAAACTTTATTTCGGAACAAAAAATCCTACAGAGGGATATGCAAAACCAAATCAAATCGCCAATCCGGGATTAAAAGGAGGCTTTTTTGTTGATTTAAAAATTTCTAAAAAATGGTACATAAGTCCAACACTTTCATATTCTCAATTTGGATCAGAAACTAGAATAGATAAACAGTGGGATGAAGACACAATTAGAACATATGGATTCATGAAGGAAAACTTCAATATGGAATATATAACTCTAGATCCTCTATTTGAGTATAGACCTGTAGATAAAATTACATTAATTGTAGGTCCTTCAATTTCTTATTTAATTTCAAATAACTTATTAAGGTACATAGAAGAGGAAGGAATTGAAAGAACCTCAGACGGTGTAAATGATGAAATACCGGGTGTTAGTGAAATCGACGCTGGACTAAATTTAGGGATTTCATATTTTATCACCGAAAATTTAGACGTTGACTTTAATACTTATCTTGGAATGATTGGTTTTGAAACCATAGATGACGGATATGATAAAACGTTGAAAGCTTTTAGTTTTTCTATTGGATATACATTCAATTAATATTTAAATTTATTTCTTAGTCTCACTTAAGTGGAACTAATCTATCTCCATCAAGAACAGGAATTATATTAGACTTATTAGGTGGAGAAAGACAATACCTAGTGTCTTCTTCCATATTTAAAGACTTAAGTCTTCGTCTGTGTGAGGATTTGGATAAATATTCAAATAAATTATCACCAGCATTCTCTAGCAGTTCTATAGAAGCAAACAATGAATCACATTTAGATTTAAACTTATTAGAAGCCAATAAAATTTTTGATAAACTTCCTGCGAAAATAGGATCTTCTAAATTAAAAAAACCCTTCCAACCCGAACATAATATTATAACATCATTGAAATCTTCTATTAAATACTTAGATATAACATCAATATTCAAATATGAAGCAGTAATAACTTTATGATTTTTTGCGTTATGAATTGCTTTTGTTCCATTTGTAGTAGTTAAAACTAATATCTCTCCTTTAACATTTGAGTTTATATAATGAAATGGAGAGTTGCCATAACTAAATCCTTCAATCAATTTCGCATCTCTCTCAGCAGCAACAATATACCCTTCTTTTCCCTGATATGAGATTGCCATATCTAAAGATTGTACAGGAATTATAGCTTCTACTCCTTCCATAAGTGCTGTTGATATTACTGTAGTAGCTCTTAATATATCAACTACAACTACCGTGGATTTGCCGTCAGAAAATTTGTGAAATTGATCGGCAGTAAAACAAACTGAAATATTTTTTTTATAGTTCATTATTTTACAAAAGGTAATGCTACAACTTTAGCTTTTAACAATTTCTTTCTAACTTTAATGTAAAAGTATGTTTCTAATAATTCGTGTTTTGAAAGAATATACCCCATTGCAATTGGTTTATTTAAAGTTGGAGACATTGTTCCAGAAGTTATAACTCCAATTTCATTTAAATCCTTATCTACAATCAGACAATCTCTTCTTGCGATTCCTTTATCTATAAGTTCTATTCCAACTAATTTGCGATTAACTCCAACTTCTTTCTGTGTTTTCAAATTTTCAGAGTTGATAAAAATCTTATTAAATTTTGTTATCCATCCTAATCCTGCTTCAATTGGTGAAGTAAAGTCATTTATATCATTTCCGTAGAGGCAAAAACCTTTTTCAAGTCTTAATGTGTCTCTTGCCGCTAGCCCAATAGGCTCCAAATGAGTTGTAGTTGAAAATAAAGCTTCCCAAAGTTTTTTTACATACTCATTTTTCACATACAATTCAAACCCTAACTCTCCAGTGTATCCTGTTCTAGATAAAATAACATTATCTATATTTGCGACATTAGTTACTATAAAATTGTAGTATTTTATATCAGATAAATTTTCCTTAGAAAGTTTTTGTAACAATTCAAGTGATTTAGGTCCCTGTAAAGCGAGTATTGAATAATCATCTGACTGATTATCAATTAGACAATTAAAAGTGTTTTTGGAGTTTACCCAAGCTAAGTCTTTTTCAATATTAGACGCATTCACCACTAAAAGATAACTATCCTCTTCCAACATATACAGAAGAAAATCATCAACTATTCCTCCATCATTATTTGGAAAACAAGTATACTGAACTTTTCCAGGAGACAAATTACTTACATCATTCGATGTAATGAATTGTAGAAATTCTAATGATTTCTTTCCACTAATAAATATCTCTCCCATATGAGATACATCAAATACCCCAACAGATTCTCGAACAATTTTATGCTCTTCTTTTATTCCTAGGGAATATTGTATTGGCATATAGTAACCTGAAAAATCAATCATCTTACCACCTAAATTTTCATGAACCTCAGAAAGTGTTAACTTTTTCATAAAATTGATTTTAATTAATGCAAAACTAATAATTCAAAAGTTTATAAATATATACATTAAGTTAAATTTTATTTATAAATTGCGTAAAAAAAATTGAAAAAACTCAAAAGAAAGCTTGGTCTATCATCAGTAATAGCAATTAGTATTGCTGGAATGCTTGGCGGTATTTTTGTTTTACCTGGAATAGCTGCTGCGAAAACTGGTTCATCTATTTGGCTCGCTTTTCTTCTAGCGGCTATATGTATTTTACCTGCTGTTTTATCAAAATCTGAACTTGCAACCGCTATGCCAAAATCTGGGGGAACTTATGTTTACATTGAAAGAGCGTTTGGACCTCTATTTGGTACAATTTCTGGTCTAGGACTATGGATTTCTTTACTATTAAAAAGTGCATTTTGTTTAGTAGGTTTTGGAGCTTATTTATTAGTATTTACAAACACAACTATTCCTATAAAATACTTATCTGTTATCTTTTTGTTTTTAATTATGATTCTAAATATTTTTGGAGTTAAGAAAGTAGGGAAAGTACAGTTGTTTGTTGTAGTTGTTAGCATCTTGGGACTTATATCATTACTATTTTTAGGATTTCCTCAAATAAAAAAAGAGTATATAAATCCTTTTATTAAATATGGCAAAGAAGGGTTAATTGCATCAGTTGCGTTTGTATACATAGCTTATGCTGGAGTCACAAAGGTAGCCGCTATTGCAGGCGAGGTAAAAAATCCCAATAGAAATCTTCCTTTGTCTATGATTTTTTCTCTTGTATTAATTACAATCATTTATACTGCAATATCATATGTATTAGTTGGCAATGTTTCTCTTGAAATACTGAAAGATGATTATAAACCAATTTACACACTTGCTACAAATATATCTGGTGATGGTTTTGCCTTTACAATAGCAATTATTGGAGTACTAACACTTATATCAATGGCTAACTCTGGAGTATTAGCTTCTTCAAGGTTTCCATTTGCGATGGCTAATGACAAACTACTTCCTAATTTATTTACAAAAGTTCATAATAAATATTTAACACCAACAAATACTATTTTATTTACATGCATAACAATGGCTCTTGTAATATTATTTCTTGATATTGAAAAAATTGCAAAACTAGCGAGTGCTTTTAAAGTAACGATGTTTATTACTGTGAATTTATGTGTTATTATATTAAGAGAAACATCTGTACAATGGTATAATCCATCATATAAATCACCACTATACCCCTATGTTCAATTATTTGGAATTATCAGTGGATTCATTCTTTTATTTTATCTTGGAACAATGCCAATACTTGTGCTTATCTCTATCGCAATACTTGGTGGTTTGTTATATTTGTTTTATGGAAAAAAGACATCTAGATCTGGAGTTTTAGTAAATTATGGACATATACCTGCACTATCTATATTATTTAAAGGCAAAGAAAAAACAAATGATATTAGCAAAATAACACCTGTAAATGAAGTTGAATCAGAATATTTTACTGAAAACTCCTCTGTGATTGTTACATTGTTAGGAAACGAATACTCCCCGGAGAATCTTACCGAGATTGGAATCTCTCTAAGTACTGATAAAAAAATTAAAGTTATCAATATTACTGAGGCACCTGATCAAACTTCCCTAGACGCATTTAACACAAAAACTGCTAAAATCAAGTCAATTGAAAGGCAGATAAATTATGTAGGCAAAATTCAGAATATAAATATAAATTTTGATCCGTTAATTACACACAATATCTCAGAATCAATACAATCAATGAGTAGATCTAGTTACTTGAAATGGTTAGTATTAGAGTGGAATGGTAGAGCCTATAATGGACTTTTAATTAACAACCCGTTAGGATGGATATTAAGTAATGTAAATTCAAACTTTGCTTTATTTAAAGACAATGGAATCCGTTATTTTTCAGAAATTATACTTGCTATCAGACCTAATAGTAAAGACTTAAATAAATTAATAAAAACAACTGCTCAAATAGCAAACTTTTATAAAGCTAATTTTACATTATTACATATTGTCTCAGAAAATACATCTGAAGACAAATTTTTAAAATTAAAACAAAGTTCTGAAAAACATATTAATGAATACTCTGCCTTTTCAAAAGTACGCATTGAGCGCTCAGATAGTCCATTTGATTGTGTTGAAGAAATATCATCTGAATATGATCTTTTAGTTTTAGGCACCCCAAGAAAAGATACCTGGAAAAGTGTATTATTTGGCACGGGAAAAGATTTATTTGCTACTCAAGCAAATTGCTCTGTATTAAGATTAACAATAAAATAAACTGATTAACTAATTTTTATATATTTGTAATAGTATTAAAATTAAATAAATATGGCAGATAACAGAGATGAAATTTTTTCAAAATCATTAAGAGCAGGAAGAAGAACCTATTTTTTTGATGTAAGATCCACAAGAGCAGATGATTATTATTTAACAATTACAGAAAGTAAAAGAGATTTTAATGAGGATGGAACACCATTTTACAAAAAACACAAAATATATCTTTATAAAGAAGATTTTCAAAACTTTAAAGAACATTTGAATGAAATGGTTAATTTTATATTTAAAGAAAGAGGTGAAGAAGTTATATCTTTAGATCATGAAAAATCTCTTGAAAATCAAGAGAAAGAAAACTCTAATGAGCCCTCTAATAATTTTACCGAAGTAAGTTTTGAAGATTTAGGAAAAGAAAAAGAAGAGTAAAACTTTCAACTATTGTAATTTTCAAAAAACCCATTGTTTAATGGGTTTTTTTTTATTAAAAACTTTATGCTTATTGTTAATAAAAGAGTCCAATATAAAATAATATATACACTTTTATATCATTATTTTTGAAATAATAAAAAGCAAATTTAATGGGGAAAATAATTGCAATAGCAAATCAAAAAGGAGGAGTTGGAAAAACAACTACTGCTATGAACCTAGCAGCAGGATTAGGTATTTTAGAAAAAAAAGTGTTATTGATAGATGTTGATCCTCAGGCAAATTCAACATCTGGAGTTGGATTTGATCCAAGAAAAATAGAAAATGGTATTTATGAATGTTTAATTGAAAAAGTAAAAGCTACAGATATAGTTTTAAAAACAAAAAGTCCAAATCTATATTTACTTCCTGCACATATTGATTTAGTTGGAGCTGAACTAGAATTTGTAAATGAAGAAGATAGAGAACAAATGATGAAAAATGCCCTTTCAGAAATTATAAATGAATATGACTACATAATTATAGATTGTGCTCCGTCACTGGGAATTTTAACATTAAATTCACTAACAGCCGCCGATTCATTAATTATTCCTATTCAATGTGAGTATTTTGCATTGGAAGGACTAGGAAAATTACTAAATACTGTAAAAATCGTTCAAAAAAGACTAAATCCAGAACTTACAATTGAAGGATTATTACTAACAATGTACGATACTAGATTAAGACTATCTAATCAAGTAGTAGAAGAAGTAAAAACACATTTTCAAGATTTAGTTTTTAATACAATTATTCATAGAAATGTTACTTTGGGTGAATCTCCATCATACGGAGAAACAATTATGATACACGACGCTTCAAGTAAAGGAGCAATTAATTACTTAAATCTTGCTACTGAGATACTTGAAAAAGAACATAACAAAAATGAAGAAAACATAGTAACTAATGAATAAAAAAAAGAGTGTTTTAGGAAGAGGACTAGCATCAATTCTTAGAAATCCTGACACAGATATAACTACAAATTCTGAAAAGAATAATAGTGTTGTAGGTAATATTTGTACAATAAAAATTGCAGAAATTAGTGTTAACCCGTTTCAACCTAGGAAAGAATTTAATCAAGAAGAATTAGAGGAACTAGCTCATTCTATTGAAAATCTTGGAATTATTCAACCAATAACTGTGCGTAAACTTGGGCGTGATAAATACCAATTAATTTCTGGAGAAAGAAGATTAAAAGCCTCTAAAATGGCAGAAAAGAAAGAAATTCCTGCCTTCATAAGAATTGCAAACGACCAACAAATGCTAGAAATGGCACTAGTGGAAAACATTCAAAGATCAAACTTAAACCCAATCGAAGTAGCTATTTCGTACCAAAGATTAATGACTGAATGTAAACTAACTCAAGAGCAATGTGCTGAAAGAGTTGGGAAAAAGAGAAGCACAATAGCAAACTTTTTAAGACTACTGAAACTTCCCGAAGAAATACAATCCGCGCTAAAAATGAATCAAATATCAATGGGACATGCTAGAGCTTTAGTAAATGTAAAAGATAAACAAAGTCAAATAAATATGTTCTATGACACAATTGAAAATGCACATTCAGTAAGAATTTTGGAACAAATGGTACGGACTTTTGCTGAAAGTGCATACAAACAAACATCTAAAAAATCGAGAAAAAACAATACAATTTTGTCAGCTCTTCCCTTTTCTTCTCAACAAGCACTACATACTCTTGGTAAAACTATAGAAAAAGAAATAGAAGTAAAAAGAAACAACAACGGAAAAGGAAAGATTGTTATATCATTTGACTCTGATGATGATTTTGAAAACTTAATAAAAAAACTAAACAAATCTTGATACCAAAAAAGTACATAATTATAATTTGTACATTAGTTTCTTCAATAGTCTTTTCTCAAAAAATAAATGAAGAAAAATCCCCAAAAAAAGCGGCATTGTATTCCGCAGTTCTACCTGGTGCGGGTCAATTTTACACAAAAAAATATTGGAAAATACCAATTTATTATAGTGGATTAATTACATCTATTTATTTTATAAATGATAATTCAAAAAAATACTTAAAATACAAAGAAGCAGCACTATTAAGTTACGATACCGGAGAAAATCAATTTGGATATACTTATTCTCAATTGAAAGACCTAAAGGAACATTACAGAAGAAATAGAGATGTTTCATATTTTATACTTACTGGTATATATATTCTCAACATAGTAGATGCATCAGTTAACGCACATTTATTTAATTATGATATCTCTGATGATATAAGTTTTAATATTCGGACTTTCTCAAGTTTACAAAATTCAGGAGTATCCTTATCTATAAATTTCTAATTTTGCAAAATAACTATACAACATGATTAAAGATATTAAAGATTTGAAAAATATAGATAATTGGGAATTACCCAGAAAAAGAAAGATGTTCTGGGCATTCACTATTATTTGGATATTATTTGTATATCTCATAAACGGAGAATGGCTTTATTTCATTCCTTTTATTGTAGGAGATATATTATTTTGGAAAACAATAAATTACACCTTTTGGAAAAAAAGAAAAAATAAAGTTCTAAAGAAAAAAAGAAGTTCTTGGGGTGACGCAATTATATTTGCAGTTATTGCCGCCACTTTAATTAGAACCTTCTTTATTGAAGCATATACTATTCCAACACCTTCAATGGAAAAATCTTTAATGGTTGGAGATTATTTATTTGTAAGTAAAACCTCTTACGGCCCTAGAGTTCCAATTACACCATTATCTTTTCCTTTAGTACACCATACTCTTCCAATCACTGGAGGGAAATCATATTTAGAATGGCTAAAAATTCCATACCATCGAATGAGTGGACTTAAAGATGCTAATGAACAATCACCTATTGGTGTCGAAAGAAATGATTGTGTAGTATTTAATTGGCCAGCGGAAAGAGAAGGAAGGCCAATTGATAAAAAAGAAAATTATGTAAAAAGATGTGTTGCTCTTCCAGGTGATAATATTAAAATTGAAAATGGCATTTTATTTATTAATGGTGAAAAAGAAACAAAATATAACTGGATGTTAAAACAAAAAAGATATTATGTAAAGACCAAATCAGGTCTAAACAAGGATAAATTATATAATGACTATGATATTTACCCTGACCCAAGTGCAAGAGACATTTTAAAAACAAGATATAAAAACATATATGTAATAAATACAACAGAAGAAAATATTAAAGATTTAAAAAAGAAATCATTTGTTGATAGTATATGGAACACCGGACCACAAGGTGATATTTTTAATAATAAAATAATGAATCCTGATTATTTTTTATTAAACAATCCTTACAAATGGAATGAGGAAAATTATGGTCCTGTCACAATACCCAAAAAAGGAGTTACATTAACAATTACTGAAGATAATATCGCTCTATACAAACAGGTTATAAATAGGTATGAAGGTGAAGAAATGGATAATCCAGAAAATTTTTTAAATCTAAAATCTGAAATTGAGGAAAATGGTTCAGCAAATTACACCTTTAAACAAAATTATTATTGGTTAATGGGAGACAATAGACAAAATTCTGCAGATAGTAGGTTTTGGGGATTTGTGCCTGAAAACCATATTGTTGGAAAGGCATTATTTATTTGGTTTAGTTATGACAAATATGGTAAGGGAATAAGATGGAATAGAATATTCAGATCAGTTAAATAAATTGAAAGTTTTACTTCCTATTTCTTATTTAGGTCCCGTATCCTACTACATCATAATATTAAAGTCAGAAAATATTTTCTTTGAAACTAATGAGTTTTTTGTCAAACAGTCACTGAGAAATAGATGCAGTATATTATCAGCTAACGGAAATCAGGTATTAAGCATCCCTAAAGAAAGAAAATCTGCTGATAAAACAAAAATAAGTGACATTAAAATTTCCAACTCTCATAAATGGCAAAAAATACATTGGCAAGCTTTATTGTCCTCATATAACTCCTCACCTTTTTTCGAATATTACAAAGACAATTTTTTTGACTTTTACCATACTCCACAGTCGAATTTGTTTGACTTAAATTTCAAATTAACACAAACTATCTTATCAATACTTCAAATAGAAAAAAAAATAAATTTTACCTCAGATTATGAAAAAAAATTTGATGGAATTGATTATAGAAATCACAAATTTAGATCTTTTAATATTGAAAAATATGAACAAGTTTACTCTCAAAAATTTGAGTTTTATAATGATTTATCAATTATTGATCTGATTTTTAATTTAGGTCCTGAAACTACTTCATATTTGGAAAGACAAAGTATTTAAATTCCTTACTTTTGTCAAAAATATGCACTATGTTAGATTTAGAATTCAATAAGAATGACGATAAAATGAGATTATTAATATCTGAGATGAAAAGAAGGCATTCGAAAGTAGCTTTAGGTGGAGGAAAGAAGAAAATAGACAAGCAACATGAAAAAGGCAAACTCACTGCTAGAGAAAGAATAGATTATCTAAAAGACTCAAATGCTGATTTTTTTGAAATTGGTGCTTTCGCAGGTTATGAAATGTATGATGAATATGGCGGTTGCCCATCGGGTGGAGTAGTTGCAGGTATTACATATATCAAAGATAAACAGTGTGTTGTTGTAGCGAATGACGCAACTGTTAAGGCTGGTGCCTGGTTCCCAATTACTGCAAAGAAAAATTTAAGACTACAAGAAATTGCAATGGAAAATAGATTACCAATAATTTATTTAGTAGACTCAGCAGGTGTATTTCTACCAATGCAAGATGAAATATTTCCAGATAAAGAACATTTTGGTAGAATTTTTAGAAATAATGCAAAAATGAGCTCAATGGGAATTACACAAATAGCCGCTATCATGGGCTCTTGTGTTGCAGGCGGCGCTTATCTTCCAATTATGTCTGATGAAGCTCTTATAGTTGATAAGACTGCTTCTATCTTTTTAGCGGGTAGCTATTTAGTAAAGGCTGCAATTGGAGAAGTTATTGATAATGAAACACTAGGAGGAGCTACTACACATTGTGAGATTTCTGGAGTAACAGATTATAAAACAATAGACGATAAAGACGCTTTAGATAAGATTAAATCAATAATAGATAAAATTGGTGAGTTTGATAAAGCCGGATTTAATAGAAAAGAACCAGAACCTCCAGCAAAAGAGGAAAGAGAAATCTACGGTATCATACCAAGAGACAGAACAAAACCATATGAAATAAAAGATATAATTGAAAGACTAGTTGATAAATCAGAGTTTGATGAGTATAAAAAAGAATATGGAAAGTCTATTGTTTGTGGATACGCTAGAGTTGACGGATGGTCCGTTGGTGTAGTAGCTAATCAAAGAGGAAGAATAAAATCAAAAAAAGGAGAATTGCAGCTTGGAGGAGTTATTTATTCAGAATCAGCTGATAAAGCTGCACGTTTTATTGCTAATTGTAATCAGAAAAAAATTCCTTTAGTATTTCTACAAGATGTAACTGGTTTTATGGTGGGTTCTAAATCTGAACATGGTGGAATTATTAAGGATGGTGCTAAAATGGTAAATGCCATGTCTAATTCTGTTGTTCCTAAATTTACGATTATTATAGGAAATTCTTATGGCGCAGGTAATTATGCCATGTGCGGAAAAGCATATGATCCTAGAATAATTGTCGCTTGGCCAACAGCACAGTTAGCAGTTATGGGTGGGGAACAAGCTGCTAAAGTATTATTGCAAATTGAAAAAGCATCACTGAAAGTAAAAGGAGAAGAAATCGACATAGATAAAGAAAATGAGTTATTAAAAAAGATTAAGGACAGATACAATAAACAGACTTCTCCATACTACGCAGCATCACGTTTATGGACAGATGCAATAATTGACCCATTAGATACTCGTAAAGTAATTTCTATGGGTATTAAAGCAGCTAATCATTCTCCTATTACGGAAAGTTATAATCCTGGAGTTATACAGAGCTAGACTATATATTTGTTATTTATTTTAAAAAATATATCGTAAAATCTGAGAACCAATACTAAAACTTAAAAGTACTTGTTATATTTGTATTTTTAATTACAACATAAATAAATGATTAAAATTACACTTCCAGACGGAACCATTAAACAAGTAGAGAGGGGAACTTCAGCTATGGATATTGCAATAGATATTTCTGAAGGTTTAGCACGAAATGTATTATCCGCTACTGTTAATGGAGAAGTTTGGGACGCTAATCGTCCTATCACTACAGATTCTAGCCTTAAACTACACACTTGGGGTGACAAGGAAGGAAAATCTACTTTTTGGCACTCAACCGCACACATCATGGCTGAAGCCCTAGAAAATTTATATCCTGGTGTAAGACTAGGAATTGGTCCTGCTATAGAAAATGGCTTTTATTATGATATTGATTTAGAAGATCGTATTCTATCCTTAGAAGATTTACCTAAGATTGAAAAGAAAATGAAGGAATTAGCTTCTCAAAAAGTTTCTTTTGATAGAAAAGATATTTCTAAAGCTAATGCAATCAAGTATTTTAAAGATAAGGGAGACAAATACAAATTAGAATTACTAGAAGAATTAGAGGATGGAAACATCACTTTTTATACTCAAGGTAACTTTACAGATTTATGTAGGGGCCCTCACATTCCATCATCAGGAAAAATCAAGGCAATTAAATTACTAAATATTGCTGGTGCTTATTGGAGAGGTGACGAAAACCGGAAGCAACTTACGCGCATATATGGAATATCCTTTCCAAAACAAAAGGAACTAACTGCATACATGGAAATGTTAGAAGAAGCAAAAAAACGTGATCACAGAAAATTAGGAAAAGAGATGGAGTTATTTACATTTTCTCAAACAGTTGGTCAAGGTTTACCATTATGGTTACCTAAGGGTGCATTACTGAGAGATAAGCTTGAAAACTTTATGAAAGAGGCACAAACTAGAGCAGGATATTTACCTGTGGTAACTCCTCATATTGGTCACAAAGATTTATATGTATGTTCAGGTCACTACGATAAATACGGTGAAGATTCATTCCAACCAATCAAAACACCTAACCAAGGAGAAGAATTCTATCTAAAACCTATGAATTGTCCTCACCATTGTGAGATATACAAAGCGAAACAATATTCATATAAAGATTTACCTATTCGTTTTGCAGAATTTGGAACAGTCTATAGATATGAACAATCTGGCGAGCTTCATGGACTAACACGAGTTAGAGGGTTTACTCAAGATGATGCTCATATTTTCGCGAGGCCAGATCAAGTCAAACAAGAATTTATAAATGTTATAGATTTAGTACTATATGTGTTTAATGCTTTAGGTTTTGAAAATTATAAAGCGCAGATATCATTAAGAGACCCGAAAAATAAAACAAAATACATTGGTACTGATGATAATTGGGATAAGGCAGAGACTGCAATTATTGAAGCCTCCGCAGAAAAAGGATTAGAAACAGTGATAGAATATGGAGAAGCTGCATTCTATGGACCGAAACTAGACTTCATGGTCAAAGACGCACTTGGAAGAGAGTGGCAATTAGGAACAATTCAAGTAGACTATAATCTACCAGAACGTTTTGAATTAGAATATACTGGAGCAGACAATCAGAAACATAGACCTGTGATGATCCACAGAGCTCCGTTTGGTTCAATGGAAAGATTTGTCGCGGTACTTATTGAGCATTGCGGTGGGAATTTTCCAATTTGGCTTACTCCTGAACAAGTAATTATTCTACCTATCTCAGAGAAATTTCATGATTATGCTAATAAAGTTATGCAATTATTAAAAAATTACGATATTTGCGGTCGCATCGATGAAAGGTCAGAAAAAACAGGAAGAAAGATAAGAGATGCTGAGGTATCAAAAATACCTTACATGGTTATAGTTGGTGAAAAAGAACAAGAAGAAGAAAATATATCTGTAAGGAAACACGGAGGTGAAGATTTAGGAAAAATGAAAATTGATACATTGATTAGCACAATAATCAAAGAAATTGAAGAAGTAAAAAAAATTAATAACTAAAAACGAAGAGATATCGCAAGAAAACAATTCAGAAAAAGAGAAGAGCATAGGGATCTTCATAAGATTAACGAAAATATAAGAGCTCCATTCGTTAGAATTGTAGGAGAAAATGTAGAATCGAAAATTGTTTCATTAAAGGAAGCTTTACACAAAGCAAATCAAATGGATTTAGATTTAGTAGAGATTTCTCCAAATGCAGAACCTCCAGTTTGTAAGTTAATAGATTATAAAAAGTTCATTTACGACCAGAAGAAAAAACAAAAAGCAATTAAAGCGAAAACTGTTAAGGTCGTAGTAAAAGAATTGAGGTTTGGGCCACAAACTGGTGAACATGATTTCAACTTTAAGTTGAAACATGCAATTGGTTTTTTAGAAGACGGTTTTAAAGTTAAAGCGTTTGTATTTTTTAGAGGAAGAACTATTATCTTTAAAGAACAAGGTGAGATTTTACTTTTAAAATTAGCTCAAGCTTTAGAAGAATATGGTGTTATTGAAAACATGCCTAAACTAGAGGGAAAAAAAATGATTATGATGGTAGCACCTAAGAAAAAGAAAAAATAAAATTTAGATACAATGCCAAAAATGAAAACAAAAGCTGGGGCTAAAAAAAGGTTCAAGCTTACAGGAACAGGAAAACTTAAAAGAAAGCACGCTTTTAAAAGTCATATCCTAACAAAAAAAGGTACTAAACAAAAAAGAAATCTGACTAAAACTGGATTAGTTCACGAATCAGATATGAACAACATCAAGCATCAGTTAGGACTTTAATATAATTAACTAGGTAATTAACCAGGTATTTAGTCTTAAGAGCTGAATTAAAGCCACTAAGTACCAAAAAACAATGAAAAATGCCAAGATCGGTAAACTCAGTAGCTGCTAAAGCTAGAAGAAAAAAGGTTATCAAAGCCGCCAAAGGTTACTTTGGAAGAAGAAAAAATGTGCATACAGTAGCTAAAAATGCTGTTGAAAAAGGTATGCAATACGCATATCGTGACAGAAAAAATAAAAAAAGAACATTTAGAGCACTATGGATTCAAAGGATAAACGCAGGAGCAAGACTACATGGAATGTCTTATTCTCAATTTATGGGTAAAATTCACTCAAATGGAATTGAGTTAAACAGAAAAGTTCTCGCAGACCTAGCAATGAATCATCCTGAAGCATTCAAAGCAATTGTAGATAAATTAAAATAATAAAAAAAAAATTTTAAAAATAAAAAAGGAGAATAGTTTGTTCTCCTTTTTTATTTAGTAGTATAATATTTTTTTACGATAACTCTTCTTTTACGAGTCTTGATATCAGTTTACCATCCGCCTTTCCATTTAATTTCCCCATAATAATCCCCATGCACTTACCTATATCTGAGGGAGTAGAAGCTCCTATTTGTAAAATAACCTCCCTAACAACTTTTATCACTTCTTCTTCGCTCATCTGTTCTGGTAAATAAACCTCCAAAAATTGTAACTGAATAATTTCATCTTTTGCCAAATCATCTCTACCCTGCTCTGTAAATATAGAAGCAGATTCTTTTCTTTGTTTTACCAATTTTGCAATGATTTTTTCCGCCACATCATCATCTATTACATCAGATCCGTCCTTAGCCATTTCTATAATAAATTCTGATTTAACCGCTCTTAATGCCGCTAATTTATCTTTATCTTTAGCAATCATTGCGTTTTTAATATGTTCATTTATTGTATTTTGTAAACTCATTTATTTATATTTTTTATTGTCAGAGATTATTTTCTCTAATCTATTTCTAGCTAACTCTAAATTTGGTTTTATTTCTAATGTTCTTCTATAATATTCCTCAGCATTTCTAACATCACCAAGTGATTCATAACAAAATGCAATTTGATACAAAGCTAGATAATGATTAGAATTAACTCTAATTATTTCAATTAAATAATTATTTAAAGCATTTCTATAATCCTTTAAGTCCTCGATAAACATTAAAGCTAAGTTGTAATTGGCATCAATAAAAAATTTATCCTTAATTCCAAAATCAATAATTTTATGAAAAGCTTCTTGTGAATTTGAAAATTCTCCATTCAATTTGTAAGAACTACCTAAATTGTTCCAAGCCAATCTATTTTCAGGATTAATATTTAAAACTTTTTTATAAGATATAATAGATGAATCAAAATCTTGTTTGGAAAAATGTAAATTACCTAATTGAAGATATGCTTCTTCATTGTTTGGATTTAATTCTATAGATTTATTAAAACAATTTTTAGCTTCTTCAATCATTTCTTTTTGAAAATACACATATCCAAGTAAAATAAATGTATGAGGATTTGTTGCATCAACTCTGATAGATTCTAACAATAACTGAGTTGATCTATTTAATTCTACTGATTTATTATCTGTGGTATCACTGATTCCTAAAAACATATGAGTCTCTCCAGCATTCTTGTAAGATAAAGCTAACTTGTAACCATAATTTTTGGAGTTATAAAAATAATTAGACGCCATTTTTAAATTATTAATAGCTTCCTTTGGTGTCATTCTTTCCTCGGGACTTTTTACAAGACCTAACAAAACATCTCCCAACAAAAAATGATTTTCTCCAACAGTTGAATCTAATGAATTTGCTGTCATTAAATCTTTTAAAGCTTCCCTATTACGATTTTTTTCAATATTAATTTTTGCTCTTTCAATATAAAGGACATTATTAGTAATATCATTTTTAATCTTTGCAGAAATCAATGAAATTGCGTCCTGATTATTTTTTGATTTTATAGAGGATTTATTTTCATTAGGTACGCACGAGCACAAAAAAAAAGATAAAAAAATAAAACAAAATCTCATTATTTTGTCTTATGAGATTCTTTTATTTTTTCTTCTAATTCAGACATAAGCTCAGGGTTATCCTCAAGCATCGTTTTAACAGCATCTCTTCCTTGACCTAATTTTGTATCTTCATAGGAAAACCATGAACCGCTCTTCTTAACAACATCAGAGTCAACCGCCATGTCTAAAACTTCTCCACTTCTAGAAACACCCTTACCAAACATAATATCGAATTCGACTTTCTTAAAAGGAGGGGCTACCTTATTCTTCACAACTTTAACTCTAGTTCTATTACCAATTACTTCATCACCATTCTTTATTGCTCCTATCCTTCGAATATCAAGACGTACAGACGAATAAAATTTGAGTGCATTACCTCCAGTAGTTGTTTCAGGTGATCCAAACATTACACCAATTTTCATTCTTAATTGATTGATGAAAACCAGGGTACATCCAGTTTTGTTAATTGTTGCAGTCAGTTTTCTGAGTGCTTGTGACATTAGTCTAGCGTGTAGTCCCATTTTACTATCTCCCATTTCTCCTTCAATTTCAGATTTAGGAGTTAAAGCAGCAACAGAATCTACAATTACTAAATCAACCGCACCTGAGCTTATTAAGTGATCGGCTATTTCTAACGCTTGTTCTCCATTATCGGGTTGAGAAATAAGTAAATTATCAATATTCACCCCTAAACTCGATGCATACCCCGCATCAAAAGCGTGTTCAGCATCAATAAATGCAGCAATTCCGCCTTGTTTTTGGACTTCTGCAATAGCGTGTATTGTTAAAGTTGTTTTTCCAGAAGATTCAGGTCCATAAATCTCAACAACTCTTCCTCTTGGATAACCCCCAACTCCCAAAATTGTATCTAAACCAATTGATCCAGTTGGAATAGCTTCTATATCTTCAACAACTTTATCTCCTAACTTCATCACTACTCCCTTTCCGTATGATTTTTCTAATTTTCCTAAAGTTAGCTCTAAAGCTTTTAATTTAGCTGTGTTTTCTTTATCACTCATAATATAATTTAATTTAAAACAAAAAACAGAAAATATTAATCAATATAAAAGAAAAGTCAGCTCAATTTATCAACAGAATTTATTTCAGACTATTAATGAAAGATTTTCGACCAATTTTTTTAGTGATATAATCTTTTTCTAAATTATATCCTCTTGCGGGAGAAAATTCTCTTGAATAAAATATAATTTGCAAATGTAATTTGTTCCACAATTCTTTTGGGAATATTCTTTTGGCATCTAGTTCTGTCTTAACAACGTTCTTTCCGTTAGAAAAACACCATCTATACATTGTTCTATGGATGTGTGTATCTATTGGAAATGAGGGAACATTAAATGCTTGACTCATTACTACTGACGCTGTTTTATGACCGACGCCAGGCAATTTTTCCAATAAAACAATATCGTTGGGAACAATTCCGTCGTATTTATCAATTAAATCAATAGATAACTGATGTATATTTTTAGACTTTGAATTTGACAAACCGCAAGGTTTTATAATTTTTTTTATTTCACTGACAGTCATTTTTACCATTTTTTCTGCAGTGTCAGCTATGGGAAATAATTTTTTGGTAACAATATTTACTCTTTCATCAGTACACTGGGCAGACAATAAAACCGCAATTAACAAAGTATAATTATTTGTGTGATTTAATGGGACCTGTGGATTAGGATATTTTTTTTGTAATTCTTTAATTACATATTTTACTTTTTCTTTTTTATTCATACAACAAAATTAAAAAAATAAAAAAAGCTGAACAAAATTATTTGTTCAGCCAAAAATAAAAACCAAAAAACTATCTAATTATTTATTATTAAAACATCTCCTAATAAATCAGTCTTAGCACATGACAAAGATTTAGAATAAGCGAGGATTATGCTAATTGTCTCATCTTTAACTCTTAATATATTTTTTGCTTTATAAGTTTTAACTTGATTTTTCTTACAACATTGGTAAGACACAGTAGAGTTTTCTTTCATATATATTTTTTTTATAATGAAATAACGACTCTTAGTTAAATATATTGTCTAACCTAACTAATTTCTAACTTTATATTATATTTATCTTTTAATTTTCTTAAATTAAGTATTGCATATCTCATTCTTCCTAAAGCGGTATTTATACTTACGTTTGTAATTTCTGAGATTTCTTTAAAACTAAGATCTTTATAATATCTCATTTTTAATACTTCTTTTTGGTCTTTAGGTAGTTCTTCAATTAACAAACTTATTTCAGAATTAATTTGACTTTTTATCATTTGTTCCTCTATGTTGTTTTCATTGTCTGAAATCACATCAAAAATGTCAAATTTGTCAGTGGGAGCTATATTTCTAGTTTTATTTTGCTTTCTAAAATGATCAATTACTAAATTATGTGCAATCCTCATTACCCAAGGAATAAATTTTCCTTCTTCATTATATTTACCTCTTTTTAAAGAGTTAATTACTTTTATAAATGTATCTTGAAACACATCATGAGCTACATTGTAATTTTTAATTTTTGAAAGAATAAAAGCGAAAACTTTATCTTTATGTTTTCTAATTAGTAGTTCAAAAGCAGATTCATCTCCATTTAAATATGAACTAATAAGAATTTGGTCAGATTGTTTAATACACATCATTTTACTTAATTTTAATTAATAAATAGTTTAAAGTAAAATAATATCTATATAGAGTGGGTTTAGTTAATAATCTGTTTCTAATACGATACAAATATAGTTATTGTTTCTATTTTATACAAATCATATTAATTAAATTTGCAATCTTCTAGAACAACACAATGAAAAAAAATAAAGGAATGCTTGCGGAAAATATTGAAATTGTTGGAGCAAAACATCACAATCTCAAAAATATCAGTGTAAATATTCCTAAGAATAATCTAGTAGTAATTTCAGGAGTTTCTGGATCTGGAAAGTCATCCCTTGCCTTCGACACTCTTTTTGCTGAGGGTCAACGAAGGTACATTGAAAGTTTATCTTCTTACGCTAGACAATTTTTAGGAAAATTACAAAAACCACATGTAGATTCAATTAAAGGAATTTCCCCCGCAATTGCTATTGAACAAAAAGTTATCTCTAAGAATCCTAGGTCAACTGTTGGAACAGTAACAGAAATATATGATTATTTAAAATTACTTTACACCAGAATTGGAAAAACATTTTCTCCAATTTCAGGAAATGAAGTAAAAAGACATCAGATAAATGATGTTGTAGATTTTATTTTAAACCAAAAAAATGGAACCATTTGTTTTCTTACAACTGAAATAAAAAATTGCGATCATAAAAAACTTAATGTTTTACTTCAACAAGGTTACTCTAGAATATTGTTTGATAAAAAAATTTATAAAATAAATACTCTAGTTGATGAATCTTCACTAAATTTTAAAAATGTATACTTATTGTTAGATAGAATAATTTCAAATAATAAAGAAAATAAAAGCAGAATAACAGATTCTGTTGAAACCGCATTTTTTGAAGGAAATGGAGAGTGTAATGTTATTATTGATGATAAATTTTATAGTTTCTCAAACAAGTTCGAACTTGATGGAATATCATTTAAAGAAAGCTCTATTCCACTGTTTGCTTTCAACAGTCCATATGGCGCTTGTAAAAAATGTGAAGGTTTTGGAAGCATGATAGGATTAGATAAGAATAAAATCATAAAAAACAAGGAACTTTCCATTTATGAAGGTGCGGTTAGTTGCTGGTCTGGTATCAAACTTTCAAAATGGAAAGAAAGGTTCATATATAATTCATCTGAATATAATTTTCCAATTCACAAAAAATACAATGAACTTTCAGAAAATGAATTAAATATTCTATGGAACGGAAAAGGAAAATGTAAAGGAATTTTTCAATTTTTTGATAAATTAGATAGTAAAAAACATAAGATACAGAATAGAGTAATTGCTGCGAGATATAAAGGGAAAACTAAATGTAATGAGTGTAAAGGGACTAGGCTTAGGAAAGATGCTCTTTATGTCAAGATAAATTCAAAGTCTATTGCTGATATTTCAAACATGAACATCAAAGAAGCTTTAGATTTTTTCACCAAAATAAAGTTATCGAAATATGAAAATAGAATTGCAGGACGAATTTTAACAGAAATTAAAAACAGGTTAACTTATTTAATTGAAGTAGGCTTATCATACCTAACAATCTCTAGACAATCCTCAACATTATCTGGAGGTGAAAGCCAAAGAATAAATCTAGCAACTTCACTTGGAAGTAGTTTAGTTGGTTCTATGTATATTTTAGATGAACCATCTATAGGCTTACACCCTAGAGATACAGAAAATTTAATTAAAATTTTAAAAAATTTAAGAGACATTGGAAATACTGTTATTATCGTTGAACACGATGAAGAAATAATGGAACAAGCTGATCAAATTATTGACCTAGGACCCGATGCTGGAATTAATGGTGGAGAATTAATATATCAAGGAAAATTGTCAGAAATATACAAAGAGAAAAGAAGTCTAACGACTCAGTATTTATCTGGGAATAAAAAAATAGAGACTCCTTCAAAGAGACGAGACTGGAAACACTTTGTCAAACTTGATGGAGTAGATGTAAATAATATTAAAAAAATGGATGTAAAAATTCCGTTAGATTGCTTAACATTAATAACAGGAGTTAGCGGATCAGGGAAATCATCATTAATAAAAGAAGTTTTAAAACCAGCTCTTGAATATAAATTTTATGGTCAAAGCACCAGTAAAAGAAACTATAAATATTCAGAATTAAATACACAGGAATATTCTAAGTTAGAGTTTATTGATCAAAATCCAATAGGTAAATCGTCTAGATCTAACCCTGTAACATATATAAAAGCATATGATGATATTAGAAATTTATTCTCCAAACAAAAATTATCTGTTTTAAGAAATTACAAAAGTGGATACTTTTCATTTAATGTTGATGGTGGGAGATGTGATACATGCAAAGGAGAAGGTGTAACAACTGTAGAAATGCAGTTTATGTCAGATGTACATTTAATTTGTGAAGAATGTAATGGAAATAAATTCAAAAAAGAAATAATAGAGGTTAAATTCGCTAATAAAAATATCTCAGAAATATTAGATCTTACTGTATCCGAGGCTATTTTATTTTTTAAAGAAAATAATGAAGAAAAAATATCTATGAAACTTCAGCCATTACAAGATGTTGGATTAGGTTATATAAAACTAGGTCAATCATCTTCAACACTTAGTGGAGGAGAAGCTCAGAGAATTAAACTTGCCTCATTTCTAAATAAAGGAGTAAATAAAGAAAAAATAATATTTATTTTTGACGAACCTACCACTGGACTACATTTTCATGATGTAAATAAATTATTAAAATCTATAAATGAGCTTATCAGTAAAGGTCATTCTGTTATATGTATTGAACATAATTTAGATGTTATTAAATGTGCAGATTGGATTATTGATTTGGGGCCTAGCGGGGGAGAAAACGGAGGTAGAATCGTTTTCGAAGGAACACCTGAAAATATAATTAAAGAAAAAAAATCTATCACAGGAAAATATTTAAAAAAGAAACTATAAAAAAAACCCGTCAAATTGACAGGTTTTTATTTAAAAAGAAACGATTATTTCTTGATAAGTTTCTTCACTATGGTTTCTTTTCCAATCGATGCTTTAACTATATAAACCCCATTAGATAAGTTAGAAATATCAAAGGTTAAAGAATGAGAACCAATCATTGTTCCATAGTTTCCTTTGGCTATAACCCTCCCGTCTACGTTTGTTAAAGTTAAAGATACTTGTTTTTCAGATTCTAAATTAAGTAATAAGGTAGTGGTAGAGTTTGACGGATTAGGATAAATATCAAAATCAATATCAGACGACACATAATCAACATTAGTAGAAGTTGAAATTGATACTGGTAAAGAAACTGCATTATCTATCACCCCATTATTAATTAACATTCCTACTACGTGCATCTTATTTATATCCCAAGTAGGATCTACAGTAAACTGAAAATTTTGTGTGAATACATCTCCAACATTATAATTAGATTGAGGAAGTGCCCCCCCATTAAATGATGGTTGTATTCCTCTAGCGACATGTCTGTAAATCATTTGAACATCTGGAACCCAATTTGGCAGTGTAGACCAATCAGTTCCATCAACGTCAATTAAGTTTCCTGCCGATCCACCAGCGTACGAGTTAGATTGATACCAAGTTCCGCCAGTCCCAGTAACACTATCTTCAATTAATGCGCAAGCAAAGGTCCAATTCCCACTAATTACCGAAGTTGTAGTGGCAGATATTTCTACATCAATAATATTACCATTTGCAGTTGCAATTCCGTTAAAGGTAGCAGAAATAGGGCTAGTTATCTTTTGCATAAATTCAGTCTCAAAATCTGAAGGATCAATTTCAGAACCTCTGTTTACATATCCAGAAGGGTATCCACCAACAGCCATTCCTGCGTCATAGTCTACATCTGTCATTGGATCTCCATTATGAACAGCAATTCCCTGGAAATATCCATAGTAATCCTTATCTAACCAATTTAGAGCAACCGCTCCTCTTGGGCACCAACCACACCATGTTCCTGTCGCTTCCTCTCCAACTACTAATTTATTTGGAGTAGGCTCAACAGCTGAAATCTGACTTGTTGCTAAATCATTGGTTGGAACATTATCAGGGCCTAAACCGTTGACATTTGAGATAGTAGCTGTCGCTGGATTCAAACCACCTGTTAATACTATTGGGTTATTAAACACTACGGAATAAGATGATAACATAGGAATATTTACCCCAGATATATTTTCTGAAATAATAGTCCCATTATAATCAAAATCTATATCGAATGATGAAATAGATGTTAATCCTAGGTTTATAACATCAACCGTCACATCACGATTTTGTCCAGCAAGTCCATTAATTGAATTAATATTAGAAAGTGCTAAGTCAAGATTTGGTAATACAACTTGAGCTGTATCATAATTGTAACATACATCATCAACAAAATAAGCCGAGTTTGCATTTGGATATAAATCTAATGAGGCAATTCTATTAATAGGATTTGAAAATACCCCTTGAGAAACTCCATCGATTAAAACCTCCCAAATATTGTTTGTTAAATCAATATAAAATTTAATTTCAAACCAAACTCCTGTTCCAGGATATGAACAGCTGAAAGAAGCTCCCCCTGTATTACTCATAGATATGCCTCCGTTAGCGTCTAAATTAACCTCTAAAGCCCATTCAGTACCTGGGATATTTTCAGCTTGAAAATTAAAATATCCTGTTTTGCCTACGGGTATATACATCATATGAGAATACTCAAATGTCCCAGTGGTATAAGGTGTTGATGGGAGTGCTCCCCATGAACCAGCAAAAGTACCAGGCATTGAATCATATGATTGAATTGTATTAAAAGCTGTATTGTTTCTCCAACCTAGCGAATATGTAGATAAAGTATCAAACAATAATACAATATCAGGTATAGGAGTAGACATTTCATCAATAAACAAAGCGTTCGCACCACTAAATGATTGATTATTAGACATAAAAGCATCGTCCAAAGATGGATTAGCTCCCGTCATTAATTCTCCCCATGTGTTCCAGTGGATAGAACTTGTTGCAATTGGTAGATTAAGATTTGTATAAGAATCAAAATTATCACAAAAGCTAGTCTGAGATGAAGAATTATAAACAAAAAGAGTAATAAATAATAATGTGTAGAGTTTTTTCATAAGAATATATTTTTATTAAGAATACAATAATACTAAAAATTATGTAAAATAAAAACTATTTATATGAAAGGTAATCCTGCAAAATTATAGTTGCGCTTACCTCATCTATTAGTGATTTTTTTCTTCTTTTTTGTTTTTTTACTCCAGAGTCTATCATAGATCTAAAAGCGATTTTAGAAGTAAATCTCTCATCCACTGTCCTAATTTTTTTAGTTGGATAATTTGAGTTTAATTTACAAATAAAATTTTCTATTTCTGTACTAATATCTGAATCGGTTCCGTCTAAATTTTTTGAATAACCGACTACAATTGTATCTATTTCCTCTTCAAGAAATAAATTATTTAAAAAATGAAATATATTTTGATTTATCACAGTTGTTAAACCTGTTGCAATAATTTGAGAAGAATCAGAAATAGAGACTCCAACTCTTTTTTGACCATAATCTAATCCTATGGCTTTTTTCACTAATTTTTAACTATTAAGTAAGTAATTCCCTCTGGTAAAATTTTAATCTTATATGTTCCTGATTTTTCTTCAGAAATATCAAAATTAATAACATCTGAGCTAGTCTTAGTAAAAACTAACTTACCATTCACGTCATAAACATTTGCTTGTCTAATTTTAGCGTCAGAAAATAAAACCTTGAAACTTCCCATTGTAGGGTTGGGAAATAATTTAATATCAATGTCTTTATTTTCAAATGACAAGGATCCTAAATCAATTGGTGGAAAAATAATATAATCAATAAAAGCGCAATCTTGACCTTCAGACCATCCACCGTCCTTATCATACTTCCATTTAAATTCAGTAACACCTGCATTTACCGGGAATGTAACTAAGTCCCAGTCTTGAATACCTGACCACTCTCCTTCTTTGTTATTATTTATATAAAATTTTAGATAATCATAGTGTTGTTCAGATGAAACCTTACGATAAAAAGAGATTTCACCATCAGCAATAACATTTAAATTTATATAAATTTCAGACTCTTGATTGTCAGGTAAATTATTTGAGGATCTTATGCAATTACTACCCTCAAATGGATTATTATTTGAGACGTACCATGGATAATTCCCTTGAACCCAGTTATATTGACTAAAATCTCCTGTTTCATAATCTTCATCAACTATACCAACTGTTTCATAAAAGATTTTGTTATGATAATAAATATTATTATTGACATTAAAGTTGAAATCTGCTAGGGTTCCCGCTGGGGTATTTGGATCTATTGTTATATTAAATGACATGTTTGTTTGTTGATTAGACATCAAACTAGGTACATTTATTAATGATGGATTATTTATATTTATGTAGGGAGATAATGTTGTTATTGTTCCAATTAAATTTGAAATATCTGCATGACCAGAATTTTCAATATCTATAATTAAGTCGATATTTTCACCAGCATCAAGTTTTCCATTGGAATTTCCAAATATTGTATCATCAATAGTAAATAAAACATCTTCAAGTATAGGTGCATTTATTTTTAAAGAAAAATTTGAAATCCATGTGTTTCCTTGAACATCAGTTACAGTCAAATCAAAAACAGCAATATGTTGGTCAGGTACGTAATTTGCAATTTCTAATATAAATGGTGAACTAACATTAATTGTATTATTAGCATTTACAAAATTTAAAAAATCCGTACTATCAATTAAGTTTACATATAAATCTTGAGTAGAAATAGTAATACTTATATTTTGAGCTAATTGATTCCCTACATTGTTTAATTCTAAATCTAAACCAACTATTTCATTGTAGTCAGCCTCCATATTGTTATTACCTGTTGAGTCAATAATGGTATGTGTATTGTAAATTACGAACGGAGTGTTAGGTGAAATAATATTTACAGAATTTATGTATGGTTGCTTAAACTGTTTTGTAACAACTATATCAGCAATACCTACATTAGATAAGTTTTGGAAAGACAAATTTACAATTCCAGAGGGACCAGATAATTGTGCGTCCAACAATACTCCGTTTACAGATAGTGCAACGTAAGCATTCTCCTCGGTTATAACAGTAAATGTAGATGTGCCAATGGGAATTACATTTGAATGAGAGACGCTTATTTGACTTGGAACTCCAAGATATGGCATAAGTGATGGATCTCCCATTAAATGATATATTTCCCAATAATACTGTTCTGCTCCTCCTGCTTGAGTCACTGCTAAATTACCTGAATGAACAATTTGTCCCGATGTGAAAAACCAATCTGATTCAGCCTCACCGTTTTCATGCATCCAACAATCATAAACACCCAGACCAGTAGAAGTATATGTTGGATTTGCATCAATACTAGAGCCAGCAATACTACCAACACTCCACCAAAAATCATCATCCCAATATGTGTTATTAGTAGCTCCAATATACCCAAGAGCTCCCTTATTATTTGCTCTTAACAACTTTTCTCCAAAACAAACATTTGCGTCAAACTTATTTGACTGACAGCAGTTACCAATCATTAATCCATATTTACCGTTGTTTTGCAAGTTAGAAACATCAGCATTTTCAAATGCGGGATCAGACCAACCAGTACTACCACAGTGAGCTGTATAATTTGCAAAAGAAGTACCGCTACTAATATCTGTAATGATAGACGAAGAAGCTATAGACATATCTGATGTAACAGGAGAACCGGAAGCGTATAAATATGTGTTAACATTTAGTCCGTGTGCTGTATTAAAATAGTAATCTGTTCCATAGTTAATTTGTCCATTTCCGTGAGTCTGAGCCCAAGTTCCATCAACACCAGCGACTAAAACTACATCATCCAAAAAAGATGGGTCAGTAAATGTATACTGTTCATGAGTTAAAGTCTTGTCAACTTGAATTTCAACATCTATCGGAGTATTTGCTGAAAATCTTCCAAAGTACATCTCTGGATAAAAATCACCATTTCCATCAAATTCACAATAATACATATCCGAAACATGTGGCCCGACGTTAAAAGATGGTATGTGGGAATCATCTCCAACAATTAATAAATAAGTAGGCTTTATGTTGTCTGGTGGATTGTTATATAAGTCCTTTAAATAATTATAAATTGTTGTATTAGTATTACCAACCAATGGATTACTTGTATATTGCTCAACTACCAAAAAACCTTTTCTTTTTTTCCAATCTATGAGTGGCTGTAATGAAGTCTGAAATGATGAATCTGATATTATAACATACTTAACTGGATAAGTTGTTAATGTATCCATACCAGACAATCTTGTATAATTTATGCAAGATTTGAATAGACTTTCATACTCATGAGAATAGTATTTAACTCTATTGTATATATCTTTTGAAAGGTCTGTATTTTTAAAAATAACTTTGACTTCAGCCCTAGTTATTACTTTTAATTGGTTAGTTACAGGGTTATAGACTGTTGGAGAAACGTGAAGGCGAGCTAACTTCTGTCCTCTCATTTTGCCTAACAAATCGACATAAACAAAATTATTATCATTAAATTTATCTAAATTGTAATAACTTTCATTGTAGTGAAAAATAATATTTTCATTTTTGGACGACTTTAAAATAGATGGTTGATTTGGAAAAATATCAATATTAAATCCAAAATCTGACAAATCTATCAAGGTGTCTTCAATATTTAAAATTTCAATTTCAATTTCAGAGTCCATAGGAACTCTTACTAATTTTTGAAGAGTTGGTAGTTCTGGTGTTCCATTTGGTGAGTTACTTACATAAGACGGAATTGATAAATTAAGAAAATCTTGTGATTCTGTTTTTATAATATTAGTTTTTATATCAGAAACACAATTAATAAAGGAAAACTCTTCATCTGACAAACTTGTAACTGTAAAACTATTATTACTGTTATTAAGTTTAATATCTATTGTATAGAGATTAACTGAATAAAAAGCAAGGAAAATTAATAAATTTTTTTTAAAATTCATTTTACTTTCGATTATTAAATAGATATAATCTAGATTAATTACATTTTCAATCTTTGACTTAAGTTATCAAATCAAAAATTTAAACTGAGTTAAAAAATATTTAATAAACATTATTAAAAACTATCTTTTTTTCATGTAATAAAAATGCAATGTAGCTTTTCCGTCCACAACAACAGTTGAGTTAATAAATTCCCATCCATATTCTGTCGCTTTATTTACGGCATCTGCCATAGTTCTAAAATTTCTAGAATGTGACTGTAATGTTTGGTTTTCTTTACTTATTCCAGATCCGAAATCAAAGGTTACCATTAATTTTGTTAATGGTTTTAAAAGTCTCTTCATGTTATACTCCGCTGACTCTTCTTCCTCACTTATCTTCTCAACTTTCTTTGAGTCTTCTACCATTAATTCAACTCCTTTAATTATCATAAAGGTCGATTCCTGTTTTGAAACGCTTTCAGATTTTTGATTATTTTTTCCTTTTATAGATCTTTTTTGTGAAATAACAGTAAAAGGTAAAACTGTTACCATAATTATAATTATTATTTTTTTCATTTATTTAATTTAATTAAATTACTATTGACCTCCTAAAATAATTGGCAAATCACCATCTCCATTTCCTATCACAATAACTTTTGAGTTCTCTGATTTAGAAATTTCTTGAGTTGCTTCCACTCCTTTCCACTTTAATAACTGAGGTGTTATAGTTTGATTTACAATTCTTTGGAATTTTGATATACCATTAGCTTCAATCTCTTTTCTTTCTGCTTCTTTTTGTGCTTTCTGAATTTTGAAATCATACTCTAAAGCTTCCTGCTCTTGCTTTAACTTTTGTTCAATGGCATCCCTTAGAGTTTGTGGCAGAATCACGTCTCTAATAAATATCGCTGGTAAATCAATATTTTTAGCTTTTACTATTTCAAGTGTTTTAGTATAAATTTCTGTTTCAATTTCTTCTCTTTTAGTGGAATATAATTCCTCCGGCAAATAATCTCCAATTACTTCTCTAGTAACTGATCTTACAGCTGGTTTGATAATCTTTTCTAAGTAATTTAGACCTATGTTGTCGTGAAGGTAACCTATTTTTTCAGGGTCTGGTTTATGAATAATAGATAAATCTATTTTAATAGATAATCCATTTTTTGATAATACCTCCATTTTTTCAAATGTTTCTGCTTCTTTAACATCATACACAATCATATCATTCCAGGGTGCGACTATGTGTAGTCCTTGTCCATAAATTGTTTCTTTATCTAATCCATCTCCAAGTGTTTCAAATAAAACTCCTTTCTGGCCTGGGTTAATAGTAATAAACATACTAGACCCAAATATGAATAGTAAAATAATTCCTAGTAGTCCGAATACTAGTACTCTTGGTAGTCCTTGGTTTTCCATAATTTTTGTTTTTAGTTATTTAATTGTTCTTGTAATCTTTTTTCGTTTCTTTTTCTAATTTTTAATGTAGAAATGTAAGAAGTAGCTATTTTAACACCCATTTGTTCTGCTTTTTCTGCATATTCAATGGCTGTATCTAATTTTCCTTTTATTTCTGAGGCAAGAGCTAAATTAAAATATGCTCTTCTAGCTATTTTATAGTCGTTATTTTCAGAGACTGACTTCCATATTTCTATAGCTTTGTCCCAGTCTCCTCTTTTTACGTAGTTTTTAGCTTGTTTCAACTCTTCTAACTTTCCAGTATAATATAATCTATTTTCTCTGGTCCATACTGGAGTTATTCTAAGTCCGTATTGCTCTCCTGCAAAAATTCCTGAACTCTTTAGTGCTTGACGTTTAGAGGGAAGGAAAGACCTGGCTTCATCATAACTAGATCCCCACTCTACATACTCTTTGACTTCAGTAAACTTATTTACATCTACAATCTTTTTAGTTGTAGCATCATATATTCTCCATCCACTTTCAATCTCCATTACTAAGGTTACTGGATATCTGACTTCTTTTATTTTAGCTCCTTTAACTGTTTTAGTTTTAACTACAGATTTACCTTCAAAAGTTTTAGAGTCCGAGTCAAATGTAGATAAAACAATAATAGCATCAGCTCCGTAATTTTTACATATTTTTTCGACTTTTTTCCATGAAAGCAACTCTGGAAATGTAGATGTACCTGTGCCTTTTAAGTTAAGATCTCCACCTCCTTTGAGTTCATATCTTTCTGAGTTTGATAACATCTGAGTAAGTCCCATTATACAATATTCAGATCCTTTCTTGTCAGCTCCTATAGCTTCTCCAGAAAATAATCCTTCAACAATGTTTTCAGCCATATTTCCTTTACCAGCAATACTCCTATTGACTACAACTACTTTTTTTACAGTTTGAGGAACGCTAATATCGGCAGGTCTTTGAATTTTCACGTACACAGATGAAGTTCCACAACTGACAAAAAAGCTTATCGACAGAAGTAATAATAAGTTCTTAAAATTCATTTAAACAAATTTAAATACAAAATTAGTAAAACTTAAGTAATGTACCTCATGTTCTCGGATTTAAATATATTATATTTGCAATAAATCAAGTATTCTATTATTATGAGAATAGGCTTTGATGCGAAAAGAGCTTTTTACAATTATACAGGGTTAGGGAATTACTCTAGGGACACTATTCGTATTCTCTCGCAATATTATCCTAAAAATGACTACTTTTTGTATACGCCCAAATCAACACCAAATAATAGACTTAATTTTTTGAAGGAACGAAATAATTGTCATTTACGTGTTCCGTTCTCTTTCTCAGGAAATCTTTTTAAGAATTACTGGAGAATTAAAAATATCGTGAAAGACTTACGACAAGATGAAATTGATATTTATCATGGCCTTTCCCACGAAATACCATTAGGAATTGAAAAATCTAATATAAAATCGATAGTTACAATTCATGATCTTATTTTCATGAGACATCCTGAATTCTTTTCAAAAATTGATCGAAAAATATATTATAAAAAATTTATATCATCATGCAAAAGAGCTAATAAAATAATTGCAATAAGCGAACAAACTAAACTTGATATTATTAATTTTTTTGATATCCCTAATAATAAAATTGAAGTAGTTTATCAAGGATGTAATTATGTCTTTCAAAATCCGATTTCATCGGAAACAAGAAAAAAAGTGAAACTTAAATATAAATTGCCCAAGAATTTTATATTGTATGTTTCTAGTATTGATGAGAGAAAAAACCTTATGACAATTCTTAAAAGCATAAGAAACCTTAAAGACCAAAACTTAGTAATAATTGGCGATGGAAATACCTACAAAAAAAAATGCATTAAATACATAAATCAACATCAAATTTCAGAGAGAGTACATATAATTAAAAATATTAGTCTAGATGATATAGCGTCAATTTACCAATCAGCAGATATTATGGTATATCCATCAATATTTGAAGGGTTTGGGATACCAATTCTAGAATCACTATTTAGCAAAACTCCAGTAATTACTTCTAAAGGAGGATGTTTTAAAGAATCAGGTGGAAAACATTCCATTTATATAAATCCTCTGTCACATGAGGAACTCAGTGCTGCAATAACTAAAATACAAAATGATAGTAATTTAAGAAACTTTATGACTGAGAAAGGATATGAATACGCGCAAAATTTTACAGATGATAAAGTAGCTAAAAATTTAATTAATATTTATAAAAATTTATAAATGCAGAGTGTAATAGAAGAAGCGGTCAAAACTATCAGAAATGGAGGAGTTATTTTATATCCTACGGATACCATTTGGGGACTAGGCTGCGATGCGACAAACCCAATTGCAGTAAAAAAAGTATATGGTATAAAACAAAGAGAGGAATCAAAAGCTCTTATAACATTAGTTTCTGACAAAGAAATGTTATATAGATATACAAATTATATTCCAAATTTTAATATTACAGAGGAGCCAACTACTGTTATTTATCCAAATGTTGTAGGATTATCTAAAAATCTTTTACCAGAAGATGGCTCCGCAGCTATTAGAATTCCAAAAGATTTATTTTGCGTTCAGCTCATTCAAACATTAGGTAAAGCTATAGTTTCAACTTCTGCGAATATTAGCGGAAAAGAGAGTCCTAGACAATTTTTAGATATATCTAATGATATTATAAATAATGTTGATTACATTGTAAATTTGAGAAAAAATGAAAAAATGGAAAAACCATCCACTATAATTAAATTAGAACAAAATGGGAAAATGAAAAAAATACGATAATGAACTTGTCAAAAATTCTAAAAAATCCAATTTTTAAAAAAATCTCTGAAATAGCGGATTCATCAAAAATAGAATGTTTTGTAGTAGGTGGTTTTGTTAGAGATTCTTTATTAAATAGAAAAAAAGTTAAGACAGATATTGATTTTGTTTGTGTAGGATCTGGAATTGATTTAGCTAAATCAGTAGCAAAAAATTTAGAGAATGCAGATGTAAAGTATTTTAAAAACTTTGGTACTGCTATGATTAAATATCAAAATGAATGTTACGAATTTGTGGGAGCCAGAAAAGAATCCTACAGACAAAATTCTAGAAAACCCATAGTTGAAAACGGAAACTTAAAAGACGATCAAAATAGAAGAGATTTTACAATTAATGCAATGGCAATTTCATTAAATTCATTTGATTATGGAGAGGTTTTAGATCCTTTTGATGGAATATCGCATATAAAATCTAAAATCATAAAAACACCACTTAACCCTGATTCAACTTTTAGTGATGATCCATTAAGAATGATGAGAGCTATTCGCTTTTCCTCAGAGTTAAATTTTTCTATTGAAAAAAAATCATATTTATCAATTATCAAGAATTCACAAAGATTAAATATAATTTCCAAAGAAAGAATTACTGAAGAACTTAACAAAATACTTCTCTCTGAAAAACCATCAATAGGATTAAAATTATTATTTGATACAAAACTATTACATCAATTTTTTCCAAAAATGGTAAAACTACAAGGAATTGATAAAATAGGTGACTACGCACATAAGGACAATTTCTTACATACACTAGAAGTTGTTGATAATATAAGAAAAAAGACAGATAATTTATGGTTAATATGGGCCGCACTACTACACGATATCGCAAAACCACAAACAAAAAAATTTGAGGAAGATCACGGATGGACTTTTCATGGACACGAATTTATTGGTGGCAAAATGGTCCCTAAAATATTTAAAGATTTAAAACTCCCCTTAAATGAAAAAATGAGATATGTAAAGAAACTTGTGACACTTCATCTAAGACCAATTATTTTAGCAAAAGACATCGTTACGGATTCAGCCATCAGAAGATTATTATTTGAAGCGGGGGACGATATTGATGATTTAATGACATTGTGTGAAGCAGATATCACCACAAAAAATCCAAAAAAAATTATAAAATTTCTAAATAATTTTAAATTAGTTAGAAAGAAACTCAAAGAAGTTGAAGAAAAAGATAAAATCAGAAATTGGCAACCACCAATTAATGGCCGGGAAATAATGAAAATATTTAAAATAGAACCAGGAAAAAAAGTTGGAATTTTAAAAAATTCCTTAAAAGAAGCTATCTTTGATGGTAAAGTTAAAAATAATAAAAAATCTGCATTAAAATTTATTAAATCGATTGCTGAAGAATTAAATACTCATAAAAATGATTAAGATACGAGCTACTTTAGAAAGTAAAGAGGATGTTATTAGAGAACTAGTAATAAATGAAGATTTAACATTAGACATGTTACATTTCGAAATAATTAAAAAATTTAATCTTGACAGATATGAAATGGCTTCATTCTACCAAGTAGATTCAGAGCTAAATTTAGAAAAAGAATACTCACTAATCGATACTAACGAATTAGAGCAGAGTAACTTAACAATGAATAAAGTAAGTATTTCCTCTGTTCTTTTTGAAAAAAAATGCCGACTTATATATATTCATGATTTTTTAAAAATGTGGAGATTCTATATAGAATATGTAGAACAAGTAAATTCAAAAGAAAAAATCTATTTATCATCGATAGGAAAAATGCCAAACGAAGCACCAGAGATTATTTTTAAATCTGAAAATAAAATAAGAAATAGTGTTAGTTTTGAAAGTCAATTAGATAAAGAAGATGAGTTTAGCGAATATGAATACTAAACATCTTATTGTAATTGTTGGACCAACTGCGATTGGTAAAACCTCTCTATCAATAAATTTAGCTAAATATTACAATACTGAAATTATTTCAGCAGATTCTCGTCAATTTTTCAAAGAACTTTTAATAGGTACAGCACCTCCATCAAAAAAGGAGCTAAGTATCATTCGCCATCATTTTGTTCAACATATTTCAATAGAAGAAGAATACAATGTTGGAAAATTTGAAAAACAAGCTATTAAAAAAATTGAAGAATTATTTTGTTTTAAAGACAAATTAATACTTGTTGGTGGATCGGGTCTATATATTGACGCTATTTGTTATGGTTTAGATGAAATGCCGAAAATATCGTCTAGAATAAGAGATGGAATTAGACAACTATACAAAAATAAAGGCATAAATTTTCTACTATCTGAATTAAAAGAAAAAGACCCTATTTTTTATGAGCAAGTTGACAAAAGGAACCCTCAAAGGTTAATGAGAGCATTAGAAGTTATTTACTCAGCAAATAAACCATTCTCAAGCTTTAGAAAAAGAAAAGTCAAAAAAAGAAATTTTAATATCGTAAAAGTAGGACTTCAAATTGGTGATAGAAACAATCTTTACAACAAAATAAATACAAGAGTTGATTACATGATAAAAAAAGGACTTATTGAAGAAGTTGAATCCTTAAAAAAACACAGAAATAAAAATGCCCTTCAAACAGTCGGATATAAAGAAATATTTGAATATTTTGATGGTAAACATACTCTTGAGGAAGCTATAGATAAAATCAAACAAAATACAAGGAGGTTTGCAAAAAGGCAAATTACATGGATTAATAGAGATAAAGACATTACTTATTTTTCTCCATCTAAAATAAATGATATTATAAATTTTATCGAATAATAGAAATAGTTCCTTTTATCTTATCATATTCGTCCCCCAGGTCAATTACGTAAAAGTATGCACCATCATTAACATCATTACCAGATGTATTTTTTCCGTCCCAAGGACTGTCATATCCAATCGACTTAAACAATAATTTGCCATACCTGTTATATACCCTAACTTCTGTATCAGAATATAAAAAGGCATCCTCTAAAAGCCAAACATCATTTACATCGTCTCCATTGGGAGAAAAAACATTTGGAACACAGTCTGCAGTAAATGCAGCTATGCGAAATGAGGTATCAATACTACACATATTTTCATCGGTTATTTTAACAGAATAAATACCAGGGTTAAGATTTATATCTATGGGATTTTCAGTTTGTCCAGAATTCCATAAATAAGAATAATTACCTACACCTCCAGAAACATCCACTCTAAGCTCTATATTCAAATTTGTAATCTCACACTCAATGATAGCTTCCGGGGGGTCGAGATTTAAGATAAATTCCTCTACAATTATATTTTCCGACAGTTCACATCCATTAACATCTGTAACCCAAACTCTATGAGATCCAGGACAGATATTTCCATGAGCGGTAATATCTCCATTATCCCACAAATATGTATATGGCTCCGCACCCCACAAATCATCATCATCATACACTGTTGTAGTACTAATATCAACAATTCCCCCTAATGGTAAATAAAATTCCGCATAAACACTATCAAGCGATTCACAATTATTTGCATCAGTTGTTGTTACAAAATACCAAGCTTGACACAAATTTTCAATTATTGGATTTGTTTCTCCAACAATTTTATTCATATTTTCATCAAACCATTGATATGTATACGGAGAGCCAGAAGTTGAATTAACAACCTCAACTTCAGCATAATTATCTGGGTTATTTGTGTGATATATACTTGTTTCAAGTATATACTCAATTACGGTAAATTCATACATCGAAGTATTACCACATGAGTCTGTTGCGATAACCCAGTGGTCACCACCGTTAAACCCAGACGCAGCAGAATTTGTATCTCCATTACTCCACAAAAATGTAATTGGATTTGTTCCTCCGTATGTGGATACTGAGGCAGAAGCCATTTGATCACAATTAGCGGAAATAAAACTACCAATCACATAAAAAGAATCAGGCTCAATTATATTTATATTAGATGATGCGGTACAACCATTTGTATCAATAACATCTAAAGTATATAAACCTGCACCTACAACAACTTGACTTGAAGTTTCTGAATTACTCCATAAAATATCATAAGGAGATGTACCTCCAGATATTACTGAATTTATAATTGTCTCACTACCGTTACAAATTAAGGGATTTGTAAATCCTCCAAAACCAACATTTAATACATCAGGCTCATCTACATAGATACTATCCAAAAAATTACAACCTAAGCTATCGAAGATTTCTATGAAATACATTCCTTCCGTTAGAGAATATACAGAATCAACAGTTCCTGCAGGAACATTTAACCATGACCAATTAAAACTGGAAGGATTTCCTGTACCTCCAGAGATATTTATCGAAATACTAGCGTCTGAATCTCCATTACATGAGGGTCTATAGACTGTTTCATTTAAATTTACATCAGGATTTTCTTGTACTAAAAAGTCTTCAACAAAAATACATCCAAGTGAGTCGATAATAAATAAAGTATATGTTCCAGCATTTAATGAATCAGTATTTATCCCTCCCCATTGCACAGAATATGGAGGAATACCTCCATATATAGAATCAATAATTAATTTTCCTGTATTAGTACCATGGCATGCAGCTGCAACTGATGTAACATTAGTGAATATAGTATTAGGAGCGTTCAATGTGTACATTAATGTATCTACACAATAATAATCTAAATCATTAATAATAACAGAATAAACACCTGAACTGACGTAAATCGAGTCACCCGGGAGAAAATCTTTCCAATAAAATTCTAAATTTGGATGTCCACCAGAGACACTATCTATTTTTAACCAAGTACTGTCTTGTTCACAAATAATTGGAGGATACATTGACACATGAAGAGTATAGTCGTCTTGTTCTGGGACAGAAACTAACGAATCCATTGTACAACCAAAACTATCAACGATATTGATTGTATAATCCCCATATAACAAGCTATCAAACAAAGTATAGTAAGGTGTAGTATCTGAAAAAATATTTTGAGATTGAGAAAATCTATTAATAAATCTGATTGTATCGCTATTTAAATTTGTTAGATAAAAATCATAATAATTTCCTGTTTCAAATCTTTTGCCATCTTTGACATTAACTACGATCTGACCTGTATTTGTTCCTTTACAATGAATAGTGTTTAGTGAAAGAGAATCTATTCTAAGTTGGTTAGGTTGAAAAACATTAGCTGTGTCTTCTAAAACACATCCAGCGCTATCAGTGATTCTAACTACATACTGACCTGAAACTAAATTTGTAAGTAAAGTATCATTAGAAGTGAAAAAAGGCAAACCGTCTTTAAACCATTCGTATGTATAAGGAGAATATCCTCCAAATGCTACTCTACCAACAGTTCCTGTTGAATCTCCAAAACATTGTATATTATTATGGTTATTAGGGTTGACTCCTAATTGACACGGAATAAAATATATTTTTGTATTTGTTACAATACCAGGTCCAAAAATTTCAACCCTATATTTTCCACATTCATTTGTAGATATAGAGTCTAAATAATCAAAGGACGATAGGACAATTGAATCACCAAAATCATCAAATTTCCACCATTTAATAAAGGTAGTAGGAATATCTGTGGTAATAGATATGTAACCTAAACTATTATTACAATCAATACCTTGAATATTTACATTTGTAATGATTTGAGAATATCCTTGTGATATGGAAATAAGTATTAAAAATATAAATAAAATTCTTTTCATTGTAATCAAAAAATATTTTGGAACACAGGCAAATATACCTAATTATTAATTATTTTTTAGTCTTGCAAATCATTAAAATTAATAGTTAGCCCCTGCTTAGCTACCATGGTATTCTTAAAAACAGTCATTGACTCCTCTAATAAGATTTTCTCATCTGTATATCTTTGAGAAAAATGTCCTATTAATAAATGATTCACATTTCCTTTTTTAGCGATTGTTGCTGCATCAATTGTGGTAGAGTGATTTGTTTCATCAGCTCTGTCTTTTCTATCGTTCATAAAAGTAGCTTCATGATACAATAAGGTTACTCCAGTTATTTTATCAATAATATCAACATTATACTTGGTGTCCGAGCAAAAGGCATATGAAAGTGGTTTTTTATTTTCAATTGTCAACTCGTTATTTGAAATAACTCTTCCGTCATCCGAAATAAAATCCTCCCCATTTTTAATGTTTTTAAGATTATCAATTGGAATATTATACTCGTTCACCTTTGATGAGATAATCTTTCTAGGAGATCTTATCTCTTCAAATAAAAATCCATTACACTTAATTCCATGAGTTAAAGGAAATGTAGAAATCTTTATCTTTTTATCTTCAAACAACACCTCACTTGAGTCAGGAGTTAGTACATGAAAAAATAAAGGATAACACAACTCTGTATTTGAAGCATTTAATTGAACATCTATTATATTTTTCAGTTCTGCGTGAGCATAAATATGTAATTCTTTTTGCCTTCCTAGTAGATGCATACTACTAAGCAATCCAATTAATCCAAAATAGTGATCGCCATGTAAATGAGAAATAAATATTCTACTAATCTTTTGAAACTTAAATTTGTATTTTTTTAACTGAACTTGAGTTCCTTCTGCACAATCAATTAAAAAAAACCGCTCGTTAGCATTTAGCAACTGAGCGGTTGGGTTTTTTTCAACTGAAGGAATAGCAGATCCACATCCTAAAATTGTTAACTGATACGACATTTTTATTCAGAAATAATCATTCTTTTTGACAAAATTCTTTCATCGTTTCGTATAGAGTAATTATACATTCCTGGTGTTAAATCTAAATTCAAATTTATCTCGTTTAAACCAATCATCGAAGAAATATTTTCAGTATGAACAATTTTCCCATATATATCTGTAATAGTAAGATTTACAATATTTGAATATGGTGTATTAAATTTTATTGTGGTCAATCCATTTGAAGGATTAGGCATATTTTGTAATAAAGTAAACTCATTTGAGTTTATCATTTCATATGAACTTGTTGAGGAAACAACAATCTTATATCCCTTAATACTCTCATATGAACCTGTAGCTTCATATAAAGATGTCTGAACAGGGATTGTAATAAATCCGAATTGAATATCTCCATGTGTATACACATCAACCCATATTGTAACAGGGTAAACACCCTCAGGATCGGTGGTTACTCCATTTACAGAAGCACATGTTAGAGTATTGCCTGGTAAAACACAATTTGCGTCTAAACAATTCAAAGTTAATCCATTAGGTAATCCATCAACTGAAATAAGCTTCATACTATCACATGCCCAATCTCCCACATAAAAGGTTTGTCCAAGAGTGTCTATACTTGTTAATGAAGAATCTCCACCGGAAGCTTCAATTATAGTTGTTGGTGTTTTAATTAATAATTCACCATTGTATGGATTATTGGAGTTTATAACAGACGTATTGTAGATTGGCATATTTGTTACAGTATCAGGCCATATATTATATGTAGAATCTTGATAGATAGGGTCAGGAGTACATTGTGATGTTGCATTTATAAATCCTAAACAAAGAATTGATGTGAGTAAAAAATTTTTCATATTTATTATTTTTTTGTTATTAAATATCTAATTGTCTTTCAATTTCTTCCATCTCAATAAAATCAAATGCTTCTTGCAAAGTTGGCACTATGTTGAGATTATCATCAAAAGAAATCTTAGACACGATTACAAATGAACCTTTCTTTTCGTAAATAGATTTGCCAAATTTAATTAAATTATTTTTAATTAATGAAATTACCTCAGAATTTACTTCTAACATATCAGCGATAAAGTTTACCGCCTCACCATCTAAATTTAAGTCATTTATTTTTCCTGACTGAGAAACTTTGAATACCAATGTATTTCCATTTATTAGTTTTGTACCCATTAGTGTTTTTTAATTTTATCAGCTAATAAATATAATATTGCCATCCTGATAGCAACACCATTTTCTACTTGATCTAATATTATAGATTGCTTAGAATCTGCTACATCTGAACTTAGCTCAACTCCCCTGTTTATAGGTCCAGGGTGCATCACCAAAATATCTTTATCAATAGAATCTAACAATTCCTTATTTATCCCATAAATCTTTGAATATTCCCTAAGTGAAGGGAAATAGTTCACATTCTGTCTTTCAAATTGTATTCTTAATACATTTACAATATCGCACCAATTCAATGCCTTTTTAATATCAGTAAAATGTTTTACATCTAATGATTCTAAATATTTTGGCATTAGGGTTGATGGACCACACACTCTGACTTCAGCTCCCAACTTTTTAAGACAAAAGAAATTAGACAAAGCTACTCTTGAGTGTAAAATATCTCCGACTAAAAGAACTTTTTTCCCTTTAACACTACCAAATTTTTCTCTAATTGAATATGAATCTAATAGTGCTTGAGTTGGATGCTCATGTGAACCATCTCCAGCATTAACTATAGTGGCATTCACACTTCTTGAGAGAAATTCCGCTGACCCAGGATTTGGATGTCTAATTACAATCATATCAACCTTCATTGATAGGATGTTATTTACTGTATCAATAAGTGTTTCTCCTTTTTTAACAGATGATGAGGAAGAAGCAAAATTCACGACATCTGCGGATAATCTTTTTTCAGCAATTTCAAATGATAATTTTGTTCTGGTAGAATTCTCAAAAAACAAATTTGCGATAGTTATATCTCTCAAGGTAGGAACCTTTTTGATTGGCTGATTTATTATTCTTTTAAAATTATCAGCTGTCTTAAAAATTAGCTCAATATCTTTCTTTTTAAGAGCTTGAATACTTAATAAATGTTCAACAGACAAGCTAGTCATCTTCTGAGTTTAATAAAATTATATTTTCTTCTTTATTATTTGAATCCCATCTAACAACTACTTTTTCTGAAAGAATAGAATCTACAGTTTTTCCAACATAATTTGGTTGAATAGGAACGTGTCTTTTAAACCTTCTATCAATTAAAACTAATAACTCCACCTGTTTTGGCCTTCCAAAACTCATTAAAGCGTCCATTGCGGCCCTGATGGATCTACCAGTAAATAAGACGTCATCAATAAGAACAACCTTTTTATCTTCAATAGATACATTCATATCCAATTCTTGTGCTTCAATAGGACATTCTCTTCTTCCAAAGTCGTCTCTAAAAAAAGTTATATCTAAACTACCTGAATGTAAATTTTGATTATTGGTGATTTTTTTAATTTTTTCTAAAATTCTATTTGAAAGTTCTACACCTCTGGGTTGCACACCAATAATTACGGTTTCTAAAAAATTGGAATGATTTTCAATTAATTGATATACCAATCTCTCAATCATTAACTCAAATTGTTTATTACTAACTATTTGTTTTTCCATTTTTTTCAACAACAAAAATAATATAAAAAAAAATCCTAACAAATGTTAGGACTTTTTTAATTATTTACTTTTTACCTTCAAGGTCTTTTTTTAAGTCAGATAACTCATCTAAATCACCTAAAGTTGATTTTTGTTGGTTTTTTTGAATTTGTTTTATAACTCTATCTGATGTAGCTTTTTCTTGTTTTTTCTTTTTTATTATTTCTTCTTTGAATGTCGATGTATGAGAAACTAAAATTCTTCTGTTATCTCTAGAAAACTCTAAAACTCTAAAAATAGCAGACTCCCCTACTGTTAATCTTGAACCGTCTTCTTTCTCTGTATGTCTTGAAGGAGAAAACGCCTCAACATCTTGTGATAAATTAATTAACGCACCTTTACTGAATAATTCTGTTACGGTACCTTCAAAGTCATTTCCAACAACATATGTTGCCTCATACTTTTGCCATGGGTCATCTTCAATTTGTTTGTGTCCTAAACTTATCCTTCTGTTGTCTGTATCAACTTCAAGAACAATTACCTCCATTGTGTCTCCAACTTTTGTAAATTCTGCTGGATGTTTAATTTTTTTAGTCCATGATAAATCTGAAATATGAACTAAACCATCAACACCTTCTTCTAATTCTACAAAAACTCCAAAGTTTGTAAAGTTTCTAACCTTTACAGTATGTCTTGAATCAACAGAATATTTTTTGTCTATATTAGACCATGGGTCTTCAGTTAATTGCTTAACCCCTAAAGACATTTTTCTTTCATCTCTGTCTAATGTAAGAATTTTAGCCTCAATCTCATCCCCAACTTTATAAAAATCTCCAGCACTCTTTAAATGAGTAGACCAAGACATTTCAGATACGTGTACTAAAGCTTCAACTCCTGTTTGAAGTTCCACAAATACTCCATAGTCAGCAACAACAACAACTTTACCATTTACAGTATCACCTTCCTTAATATTTTCGTCTAAAGAGTCCCACGGATGACTACCGAGTTGTTTTAATCCTAATTGTATTCTTTTCTTATCTTGATCAAACTCTAATATAACAACGTTTATTGTTTCATCTAACTTTACAATTTCCTCTGGATGAGACACTCTTCCCCAAGATAGATCTGTTATATGAATTAATCCGTCTACACCACCGAGATCTACGAAAACTCCGTATGATGTAATATTTTTAACAACACCTTCAATTACTTGACCTTTTTCTAATTTTGACATGATTTCTTCTTTTTGTCCTTCTAAATCTGCCTCAATTAGAGCCTTGTGGGAAACAACAATATTTCTATAAACATCATTTACCTTAACAACCTTAAACTCCATATCTCTACCCACATATTCATCATAATCTCTGATAGGTTTAACATCAATTTGAGAACCAGGTAAAAAAGCTTCAATTCCAAAAACCTCAGCAATCATACCTCCTTTAGTTCTACTTTTAATTTTTCCCTGTACAACCTCACCAGTTTCAAGTGCAACATTGACTTTTTCCCAAGCCCTTAATACTCTTGCTCTTCTATGAGATAATACCAATTGACCATTTTTATCTTCTTGTTTTTCAACTAGAATCTCTACCTCATCACCAATTTTTAAATCTTCATTATATTTAAATTCAGAACTTGAAACAACTCCATCAGATTTAAAATTAATATCTACAATTACTTCTCTATCAGAAATGTTTACAACCTTTCCATCAAGAACTTGCTTTTCTTCAATTACTGGCATTGTCGAAGTATACATCGACTCTTCATCTTTATTTAATTCATTATTTGCTGATGAGTCTTCAACGGTGCTCCAGTCAAAATCATCATTTCCTAGATTATCTTTAGATTTTGTACTTTTAAGATTATTCTTCGGAGTTACTTCCTCGGTGGATGTTTCCTTTACATCTTCGTTTGTTATCTTAATATCTTCTTTATTTGATTTCTCAACTTTTTTTGCAGGTTTAGAATCTTTTTTTGCAGGTTTAGAATCTTTTTTCTTAGAAATTTTTTTTGTAGTTTTTTTAACAGGAGTCTTTGCTTCTTTTACTTCTTTTTTTTCTGACATTTTGCCATTTTACTTGTATCTCGAACACTATTTAAGGATAGTGTTTAGTAATTCGAGAGAGGTTATTTTTGATTTTCACGCCTTATTATCTCCTTAAATTTACACAATAAAAAGGTTTGCAAATATAAAAAAACTAAAAAATTAAAATCATTTTTTTTAGTTTATTTTAGAAATAAAATTAGAAACCTTCTCCATCAACCACATCGGAGTAGAGGTAGCACCACAAATACCAACTGATTTAACTGATGAAAACCATTTCTTATTTATTTCGTCTACATCAGAAATAAAATAGGAATTAGAATTTTTTGATTTACATGACTCAAATAACATTTTACCATTTGAACTTTTTTTTCCACTAACAAAAACTATGACGTCATGTTTTTCTGAAAATTCCATTAGTTGAGGCTCTCTTCCAGTTACTTGTCTACAAAGAGTGTCGTTTACGACAAATTGTAAAGGATTACTTACTCCCAATTCAATTCTCCTTCTCTTAATTTCCTCAACAATATTTGAATATGCTTTAGGGCTCTTTGTTGTTTGTGAGTACATGTATATTGGCTTTAAAAAATTAAGTTTATCTAAATCATTAATGTCTGAAACTAATATAGCATCTTTTCCAATTTGACCCAACAAGCCTTTTATTTCAGCATGTCCTTTTTTACCAAATACGACAATTTGTCCATCAATTTCTGATACAGACTTATAACCTTCTTTAATCTGATGTTGTAGCTTCAAAACAACTGGACATGATGCGTCTAGCAATTCAATATTATTTTCCATCGCTATTTTATAAGTTTCTGGAGGTTCTCCGTGAGCTCTAATTAAAACTTTACAATCTCTGTAATTTTTTAAATCTTCATGATCAATTATTTTTAAACCTAAATTATTTAACCGCTCAACTTCTTTATCATTGTGAACAATATCTCCCAAACAGTACAAATTACTACTTTTTTGGAGTTCCTGTTCTGCCATTTCTATAGCATATACTACTCCAAAACAAAATCCAGAGTATTTATCTATTTCTATATTCATTTCTATAAAATTTATCTATGTAATCAAATATAATATTGTTTTGACCATCTAATGTAATATTTGAATTGTTAATTTCAATTGCGTCTTTAGCTATTTGTAACGGATTTAATTTTCTACTCATATCATTATTGTCCCTAGTGATAATATTATTTAAGACCTCTTTGAATGTTACATTACTGCCATTCATTATTAATTCCTTCCATCTTCTGCTAGCTCTAATTTCAGGATGAGCAGTTATAAAAAACTTTATTTCTGCTTCTGGCAAAACTTTTGTGCCAATATCTCTACCATCCATCACAACATTTTTATTTTTAGCTATCTCTTGTTGCAAAAAAACTAATTTTTGTCTTACTAATGCAATTCTCGCGACAAAACTTACAGACTCAGAGACCTCCAAACTCCGAATGTTATTTTCTACATTCTTTCCATTAAGAAAAGTTTCTGAAATTTTATTCATATTATTATACTTAAACCCCACATTAATATCAGAAATATGCTTTTGAAGCAAAAATTCATTAACTTTATTATTACTGATTAAATCATTTTGTAAACAATATAATGTAATAGCCCTGTACATTGCTCCAGTATCAACATATTTCATTTTGTACTTTTTAGAAATTACTTTAGCGATAGTGCTTTTTCCGCAAGATGAATGTCCATCAATCGCAATATTTATCTTATTAATCATTACATTCCAAAATTAGATAAATTAGTAATAATTGAAAAACTATTAAGCATACTTGAGGTATGAAATGCAGATCTTGAATAATTTAAAGTAACTTTTTTTACCGAAAGTCCTAATCCCCAAGAGAAGCCACTCATATTAAAAAAAGAATCCATTTTTAAGTCTTCTCTTCTATTAAAATTAAATCCAGCTCTTATAAATAAACTTTTGCTGAAAGGATTCAACTCTGCCCCTAAAATTACATGTCTTAACAAATGTTTGGCTACAGTTTCATTTTTAACAATTAATTCATTAGTAACTGGATCGTATGTCAGATTTTGATTATAGTTATTTGACAGATTATAAACATTTAAATGATGAAATACAAAAGAATATGTAAATGGTAGATGTTTTAAAGACTTTGATAATCCTAACTGAATTTCAAATGGTAATTCCTCATTTTGCGATGTGTAATTTATAATGGATTTTCCAAAATTTTTAAACAATAGTGTAGAGGAAAATTCATGATCTTTGTTGAAATATGTCAGTGATGTATTGGAGGATAGCGTTAATGAATGATAACTCTCAAGAGAAGAATTAAGCATTTTTAAATTTGAACCTATGGTTAAGTTATTTCCTAAGTATTTTGAAGCACCTAATGTAATAATTTGTTGAGAAGCTCCAAATTTAGATATAAAATTACCAATTTCATCTCTTGACTCAAATTGTCCGTAGTTTATAGCGTCAACACCTGTAAAAAACATTAAGTTATCATTTAATTTACCTGCGAAATGAAAAGAAATAAAATTAATATCTGTAACATAATCAACAAAATTAAAAGATATTTGTTTATCCATACTTTCATTTAACAATGAAGGAGTGATAAGTGCTAGACTAGCGTCATTGTTAACAATTGAATTCAAGTCTCCTCCCATTGACATTATCATTGATGAGGAATGTAAATTTAAAGCATTGTATGATGTATTCTGTAACTGAGAAAATAATATATTTGGAACAGCAATACAAAATAAAATGAAGTGCTTTTTATACATTTAAAAAATTGTTATAACTTCACACCAATGTTAAATCCAATTTTTGGAATAACACCAGTATAAAATCTAAGTCCATTTCCTCCGAAATTTGATTCTCTTCTATTTCCAGCTTCATTAGAATATTGTACCCCTCCTCCTATGTAAAAATCAAATGCAATCACGTCATTTAATACATACTGAGAACCCATTAAAATTCCTGCCTGGACACTTTTAGAGCTAGCATCTGTTGTATAATCTTGCCTCCAATCAATAAAGTTCCCAAGAGAGTCATATTCATAAAACCAGTTATAACCCGTGTGACTCATTCTAAAATATGAAGCTCTTGCGAAAGGAGAAACATAAATTCCATTTAAAGAGTAAGTTAAATTATTAAAATTTATTACATATTTTCTTATTTGAATTTCCGCTGCTATGCCCTTACTGTTATCATAATTCCATCCGTCCTCTACTAAGTGAATGTTCCCACTTAGATTAATAGATTTATTTTCACTAATTTCTTTTTCAATACTCATTTTAAATGTACCATCTATAAAGTGAAATGGACTATTTTTTAAAATTACTTGTTGTGCTTTTAACGAAATAAATCCAAAAACCAACAATGTCAAAAAAATTATATTTCTCATTTAATTACTTTATTATTTAATTATTACGGATATGCAATATATGGTCTTTTTACTTTAGATTTTAATAGTGCTATATCTATAACTTCGTTCATATTAATAACATAATGAAACTTTAATCCCTTTAGATATTTTTTGTTTATTTCAAGAACATCCTTTTCATTATCAATACTCAAAATAATTTCTTTGATTCCGGACCTCTTAGCCGCGAGAATTTTCTCCTTAATTCCTCCAACAGCTAAAACCTTTCCTCTGAGAGTAATTTCTCCAGACATTGCTATATTATTTTTCAATCTCCTACCAGTAAATGAAGATACTATAGATGTGAACATTGTAATTCCAGCTGATGGTCCGTCTTTTGGGGTAGCTCCCTCGGGTACATGTATATGAGTATTCCACTTGGAAAATAACTCATTTTGTATCCCATAATCCATAGAATGTGATTTCAAATATTCTAGTGCAATAGTAGCTGACTCTTTCATCACCTTTCCAATATTCCCAGTAATGCTAAGTTGACCCTTTCCTTTACTTAATGCGGATTCAATAAACAAAATATCTCCGCCTACAGATGTCCAAGCCAATCCGGTTACAACACCAGATACGTTATTATCAATTGTTTTGTCTCTGTTAAATTTCTCAGGACCTAATATTTTTTCCAAAGATTTAAGACTAATATTCAAATCATATTTTTCTTTTAAAGCAATAGATTTTGCTACGTATCTTACAACTTTAGCTAATTTCTTATCTAATCCCCTCACTCCTGATTCTCTCGTATATCCATCGATTAGTTTTTCTAAAACTTTTTTTGATAAAACTATATCACTATTTTCTAGTCCATGTTGACTTATTTGTTTTGGAACTAAATGTCTTTCTGCTATTTCTATTTTTTCTTCAATCGTATATCCATTTATTTCAATAATTTCCATTCTATCTCTCAAGGCTGGCTGAATTGTAGATAATGAATTTGCTGTTGCTACAAAAAGGACTTTTGAAAGATCATAGCCTAATTCTAAATAGTTGTCATGAAAACTATCATTCTGCTCAGGATCCAATACTTCCAATAGTGCAGATGATGGATCCCCGTGCATGTCCCTGGTGACCTTATCTATCTCATCTAACACAAAAACGGGGTTTGATGAAGCAGCTTTTTTAACTGACTTAATAATTCTACCGGGCATGGCACCAATATAAGTTTTTCTATGACCTCTAATTTCAGCTTCGTCTCTTAATCCTCCTAAACTTACCCTTACATATTTTCTTCCTAAACTCTCAGCGATTGATTTTCCCAAGGAGGTTTTTCCAACTCCGGGGGGACCATACAAACAAATTATAGGAGATTTCATATCTCCTTTTAATTTCAAAACAGCTAGATGTTCAATAATTCTTTCTTTTACTTCTTCTAATCCAAAATGGTCTCTATCAAGAATTTCTTTTGCAATTTTTAAATCAAACTTATCTTCAGTAAAATCGTTCCAAGGTAACTCTAAAATTAATTCCAAATAGGATCTTTGAACAGAATAATCTGCCATGCTAGGATTCATCCTTTGAAGTTTCTTTAAACCTTTTTCAAATTCTTCAGAAACTTCTTTGCTCCATTTCTTTGAAGAAGCTCTTTTTCTCATTTCATCAATTTCCTTTTGAGAACCCGAGTCTCCTAATTCTTCTTGAATAGCCTTCATTTGTTGATTTAGATAGTACTCTCGTTGTTGTTTGTCTAAATCTGTTTTTACTTTGGACTGTATTTCATTCTTCATTTCTAACATCTGAAGTTCTTTTGTCAGCAAAGACAGCGCTTTACTTGCACGATCAACTAAATCTGTGTTTTCTAATAATTCCTGCTTTTCTTTTAAACTAATGTTCATATTTGAAGACACAAAGTTTATTACAAATGATGGACTCTCAATATTTTTTATCGCGATACTGGCCTCGGTTGGAATGTTAGGGGATAGTTCAACTATCTCTAATGAGATATCTTTTATGGAGTCAACTAATGCTTTAAATGACTTGTCCTTTACACTAGGTTTTGATTCAATTAATTCTGTGACATTTGCTTTGTAAAAAGGGTCTGCTTGAACAATTTCACCAAGCTCAAATCTTTTTCTTCCCTGAATAATTGCAGTAATATTACCATCTGGCATTCGAAGAATTTTTAAAATATGAGCGACAGTACCTACACTATTTAAATCCTCAAGTTTGGGAGACTCAATACTAGGATCTTTCTGTGCAAGAACACCAATTATCTTATCAGTTTTATATGTTTCTTTAATCAACTTTATTGACCTATCTCTTCCAATTGTAATTGGTATAATAACTCCAGGGAATAGAACTGTGTTTCTTAATGGAAGAATTGGTATTGACTTAGGGGTAGGTTCTGTATTAATTTGCTCCTCATCCTCATTGCTCATCAAAGGAAACATTTCTGTTTCCTCATCAATTACATTTGATAAAGAAAATTCAAAATTATTTTTATATCTTTTCATTACTAACCTCTTCTTTTATTAAAAGCATCAAACAATTTTTGTTTTATATCCTCTTCAATTTGTTCTTCCGCTTGATTAAAACCATAATATTTTCCACAAATCAGAGATATTAAAGTTGCTTCTCTGACATTGTAGCCTTGTTGTAAAATCTTCATAATACTATCATATACAGTATTTGTCTCATGATAAATTTTTTCTGCGTCATCAATTAACAAATCTAAATCCTTAAGACTACACTCGAGTAAATTACACAGTTTTTCTTTTTCAAATCTATCTAATTGTGTATTAAAATTAAAATTAGTCATACTAGTTTCGTTTATTTTTCTTAATAATATTACAACTAATATACCAAACGTCAAATAGTGGAAATATTGTCAGTTTTTAATAGTTTCTATATTTTAATGTCAGTTCAAAAACTTTCTGAAGAATATTTCTTTCTGATTCAGAAAATACTAAATTTCGTCTTTTGAAGACTAGTTCAGCGGCTTTAAAAACCTTTTCAGGAATGTAGGTTGTAAACCCTGAGGCACCTCCCCAACTAAAAGATGGTATAAAATTTCTTGGAAATCCAGATCCATAAATATTAGTACTAACCCCTACTACAGTACCAGTATTGAACATAGTATTTATTCCAGTTTTTGAATGATCTGCCATAATCAAGCCACAAAACTGAAGTCCTGTGTTTTTGAATCGCTCGTCCTTATAATTCCATATTTTTATTTGCTCATAATTATTTTTCAGATTGGAATTATTTGTATCTGCTCCCAAATTACACCACTCTCCTATTATCGAATTTCCAAGATATCCTTCATGGGCCTTTGAGGAATATCCAAAGAATATAGAATTATTGACTTCACCACCAACTTTGCAATAAGGACCAAGAGTTGTTCCTTCATAAATTCTAGACATCATTTTTAACACAGAGTTATTAGACATAGCAAATGGACCTCTGATTAAAGAACCCTCCATTATTTCGGAGTCTGCACCAATGTATACAGGTCCATTTTTACAGTTGATAAAACTATATTCAATTTTTGCCCCCTCTTCAATAAACAATGGGTAGTTACCTATCTTAGTGTTATTTTGTGCAAGGACCTGAGATTTTCTATTTTTAGTAATTAAATCAAAATCAAATTTTATCTCTTCAGAATTTAAAGTAAAAATGTCACATAAATAATTTATTTTGTTAAATTTTGAGTTACTTTCAATTTTGTCAAGATTTTTATAGCTGAACTCGTGATTGTTTATGGCAATTATTATGGAAGATTTTTTCAGGACCTCTCCTTTTCTTAAAGAATTTATTTCAGTAACTAAATCCTTATTAGGTAATATAGAAGAGTTTATCCATAAATTTTCTTTCTTTGTAACACACGGAAACTTTTTTGATAAATAATCCTCTGTCTTCACTGAAACAGTTTTATAATATAACTCCCATTTTTCCTTAATTGTTAATATTCCAACCCTAAAATTAGATATAGGGCGAGTTAAGCTCAAAGGGTATAAATTGATTCTCTCTGTATCAAATAATATTATATTCATTTAGGAAACGTTATTTTACAAATCTAAATAAAAAAGCCCATACTTTTGGTATGGGCGATTATTTAAAATTCAAAAAGAACTACTTTTTTAAGTTTTTGTATCTATTTTTAAATTTATCAATTCTTCCAGCAGTATCAACTAGTTTGGTTTTACCTGTATAAAATGGATGTGAATCAGAGGAAATTTCCATTTTAATTAGAGGATATTCTTTACCATCAGTATATTTGATTGTTTCAGTGGATGGAGCACATGATTTAGTTAGCATCATATAGTCAGTTGACATATCTTTAAATACGCACATTCTATAATCTTCTGGATGTATTCCTTTTTTCATTTTCTTTATAGCTTTAAATTTGAAAATATATAATGGACTGCAAAAATAATAATTTATTAAAATAAAAAAAACATTTGTTGAGTTAAATTTATACTAATTAGGTTTCTTAATAAAAAAGATTATTTGGGAAAATTAAACATTTTATGTTGACTTTATTACTTTAGTTTTGCAAATTAATTATTGAATAAAATATTGAATAAAAAAATGAAAATAAGAAACATTGCTATAATTGCTCATGTAGATCACGGAAAAACTACCTTAGTAGATAAAATGTTATTATCTTCAAAGATTTTTGAGAGTCATGAAAAACCTGGTGAGTTAATCATGGATTCCAATCCGTTAGAAAGAGAAAGAGGTATTACCATATTATCAAAAAATGTTTCTGTAATATATAAAGATTTTAAAATAAATATTTTAGACACACCTGGTCATTCTGACTTTGGAGGAGAAGTTGAAAGAGTTTTAAACATGGCTGACGGTGTAGTCTTATTAGTAGATGCATTTGAAGGTCCAATGCCACAAACAAGATTTGTTCTTTCAAAAGCTCTTGGAATGGGTTTAAAACCAATTGTGGTTATAAATAAAGTTGATAAACTTAATTGTAAACCTGAGGATGTTAACGAAATGGTGTTTGAGTTAATGTTTAACTTAAACGCTACAGATGAACAATTAAATTACACTACTATTTATGGATCAAGTAAAAATGGATGGATGAGCTCAGACTGGAAAAAACCAACTGATGATATTACTTACCTAATGGATATGATTATAGAAAAAATACCTGCACCAATTGAAAAGCCTGGTAATACTCAGATGTTAATAACCTCACTTGATTTCTCGTCTTTCATTGGAAGAATTGCAATTGGAAGAGTTCACAGAGGAAGTGTAAAAGAAAATCAAAAAATAACTCTTTTTAAGAGAAATGGAAGTAAAATAAAATCAAAAATTAAAGAATTGTTTGTGTTTGATGGGTTTAAAAAAAGAAAAGTAGATGAAGTAAAATCTGGTGAGATTTGCGCCATAACAGGTGTTGAGGGGTTTGAAATTGGAGATACCATAGCTGATTTTGAAAATCCAGAGACGCTCCCTTCAATCAAGATTGATGAACCAACAATGAGCATGACCTTTACCATAAATGATTCTCCATTTTATGGAAAAGATGGTAAATATGTGACTTCTCGAAAAATTAAAGAAAGATTAGAAAAAGAAGAAGAACGAAATCTCGCACTCAGAGTAGAACAAATTGAATCAGCGGATAGTTTTAAAGTTTTTGGTAGAGGTATTTTACATCTTTCCATACTGATAGAAACAATGAGAAGAGAAGGATACGAACTACAAATAGGTCAACCTCAAGTAATTTTAAAAGAAATAAATGGTACAAAATGTGAACCAATCGAAGAATTAATTATTGACATCCCTGAGCATCTAAGTGGAAAAGTTATAGAAATAGTTTCAATTAGAAAAGGAGAGATGAAAATTATGGAGCCAAAAGGAGATTTAATGCATTTGAATTTTAACATCCCCTCTAGAGGAATTATAGGGCTAAGAAACTATCTCTTAACAGTTACGGGGGGAGAAGCGATTATTTCTCATAGATTTATAGAGTTTCAGCCATATAAAGGAGATATTCCCTCCAGATTAAATGGTTCTTTAATTTCCATGGAAAAAGGTAACGCAATTCCTTATTCATTAAATAATATGCAAGAAAGAGGCACCTTTTTTATAGAACCAAATCAGCCGGTTTATGAGGGACAAATTATTGGGAAAAATAATAGAGCGGATGATTTAGTCATAAATATAACAAAAACTAAAAAAATGAGTAATATGCGCTCTGCTGGATCTGATGATAAAGTAAAGATAAGGCCCGCGCTAATTTTTAGTTTAGAGGAGGCACTAGAGTATATTCAATCAGATGAGTATGTAGAAGTTACGCCTAATAACATAAGGTTAAGAAAAATTTTACTAAAGGAACACGAAAGAAAAAGAGCAAAAAACAATTAATAGAGACGCCACTATTATTTATAATTATTTCTAGTCTCTAGAATTAAGTTTCGCAAGTAATCTTAGAATCTCCAAGTAAAGCCAAATTAGTGTTACTAGAAGACCAAATGCACCATACCATTCCATATATTTAGGTGAACCTTGTTCTGCCGCTTCCTCAATAAAGTCAAAGTCCATTACTAAATTTAAAGACGCTATTACAACTACAAACAAAGAAAATCCGATGCCCATCATACCTCCATTGGAAGGGTCTAGTAGTGGAGAAGTAGTACCCGCAAAAACATTAAATAACATACTTACAATGTAAAAAATTGCAATACCACCGGTAGCAGCTACAACACCAAGCTTAAAATTCTCAGTTGGTTTTATTAATTTTGATTTATACGCTAACAATAAGGTAAAGAATATTCCAATAGTTAACATAATTGACTGTGTAACTATTCCTTCATAAAATAAATTTCCATACATTTTTGAAACTCCACCTAATGCTAAACCTTCAAGGGCTGCATATATTGGTACTGTAATTGGAGACCAATTCTTTTTAAAAATTGTAACTAATGCTAATACAAATCCTCCAATAAATCCAATAAAAATATAATCCATTATTGCATTAGAATATGTGTAATAAGCTGCAGCTAAAAGAATAAGTAAACTTATACCAGTTTTATTTACCGCCCCATCAAGGGTCATTAAATCTCCGCTAGTATTTGTTAAATTTTTAAATGTGTTTTTGTTAAGCGCCGGATTTCCAGAGCGCATGATATTTCCTGCCATAATTTTTTTATTTTATGCTAAATTATAAATTTATTTAATGATTCCAACAATGTGCAAATCATAATCACTTAATACCTCCGAATCATATTCATATGTAACACCCTTAATTCTAAAATTTTCTGTGTATCCTGATTTATATTCATTTCTATCAAAAAAACTTACTAGAGAACTGTAATCGTATTTATAAATGTAAGCTCCTTCATATTCGGATATAACAAACTTAAATTCTTCTCTATCAGTATCTACAAATTTTATAGCCATATTTTTCCTTGAACCTGACTCAGCTTTGGTAATTTCAAACAAACAAGATATTTTGTTTCCATCCTTTAACTCAATAATAGCAATATTTGGTTCCATTAAAACAATCTTTTCTAAGACCGAATTATCTGCTTTAAACTTTTTATCGTTATTTCTGTCATAACTATAAACATATTCAAAATTAATATATTCCCTTTGTTGAGATAAAAATAATGTTTTTAAATCCCAGGACCCATAAACATCTCGATAATCAAATTCTGAGTTTTCAATAATTTCAGCTAATGAAATAGTATTTTGAAATTCTATATCGTTTAAAGAGTCAATTTGTGATATTTGGTGAATTAACATGTCATTAAGAAAATCAATTGAATCATTTAATTTAATTTCAGATAATTTTATATCATCAAATTTTAAATTAAGGTTACTATATTCAGTTTTAAGATTGCTTAATTCTTTTTGATAATCATTAAGATTTTTTTTATATTCATTAAGAGTATTATGTGAGATATCTAATTTATTTTGAAGTTTTGTATTTTCTTTTTCTAAATTTTGAATTTTAGACTCCAATTTAGACATGATTAAGTCCTTAGAATCTAATTCTTTTTTAACATAGTATATACTATCTTGCAATTGTATTATACTGTCCTTGTATAAAGATATATCACCCTTTAATTTCTTTTTGTTTTGAGAAAAAACAACGAAAGGAAATGAGATTAATAAAATAAAAAAAAAATTTGTATAATTTTTCATTAATAATTCTATACAATATTTTAATTAACTATATTTGCACAAAATTAGTAAAATTATATAAACTAATATTTTTACATGAAATTTATTTTGAAAATTATCATAATATTGTTTTTTACCAGTTCACTATTTTCTCAAAATTATACAATAAGTGGATATGTACAAGAAGCTTCAAATGGAGAAAATTTGATTGGAGTTTCAGTTTATGATAAACTTAGTAACAAAGGAACCACTACTAATCAATATGGATTTTATTCAATTACACTTCCTAAGGGTAAATATAATATCGTATATTCTTTCATTGGCCTTGAAACAGTAACAAAATTAATAGATCTCAACCAAAATCAACGAATCAATATCTCGCTAAAAGAAAATTCAACTCAGATAGAAGAAGTGAAAATTACTGATAAACGTATAGATGAAAATGTTGAAAACACAAATATGAGTCAGGTTAAACTTAAAATCCAAAACGTCAAATCAATTCCTGCTATTTTGGGAGAAATTGATGTTCTTAAAGCTGCACAATTATTGCCTGGAATATCAAATGGAGGAGAAGGAAACTCGGGATTATATGTTAGAGGTGGTGGACCTGATCAAAATCTTGTTTTGTTAGACGAAGCCGTTGTTTACAACGCGGCACACCTTTTTGGTTTCTTTTCAGTATTTAACGCTGACGCAATAAAAGACATGAACATTATAAAAGGAGGCATGCCAGCTGAGTATGGAGGACGACTATCATCAGTCATAGACATTACAATGAAAGATGGTAATAACAAAAAATTTCAAGCTGATGGTGGTATTGGTCTTCTTTCATCAAGATTAACTCTACAAGGACCCCTTGAAAAAAATAAAAGTTCTTTTATTGTTTCTGGTAGAAGAACATATGTTGATGTACTATCTAAACCATTCTTAAACAAAGAAAATTCTGAAACAGGTGAGCCTAACCCTTTTTCTGGATCGGGTTATTATTTTTATGATCTTACAACTAAGATAAATTATAAAATTTCTGACAAAGACAGAATTTATTTGAGTGGATACTTTGGAAGAGATGTTTTTAATTTTTCCGATAGTGAAAGTGGTTTTGGTATAGAGATTCCCTGGGGGAATGCCACCACATCTTTACGTTGGAATCATTTGTTTAATGACAAACTTTTCATGAACACATCACTAATATTCACAGATTACAGGTTTGAATTTAACATTGCACAATCAGAGTTTGAATTGAGAATATTTTCTGGAATCAATGATTGGAATGGTAAAACTGATTTTTTATATATACCAAATCAAAGACATAAAATTAAATTTGGAACCAACTTTACTCATCATATATTTACTCCTGGCAATGCTACTGGAAAAGCAGGTGAAGTTATATTTAGTCCAGATGAAATATTCAAACAGTATTCTAATGAATCAGCTGTGTATTTAAGTGATGATTTTGAAATAAATGATGTACTAAAATTAAATTTTGGATTAAGATATTCTTCTTTTCAACACAGTGGAAATTTAGACCCTATTACTTTTATAAAAAATGAATTAAAATTAGACACAAATAATCACTACAGACATTTAGAACCAAGATTAAGTATGAGATACAAAATAAATCCCACCTCCTCACTAAAGGCTTCTTACTCAGAAAATTATCAATATATTCATTTAGCTTCCACTGGATCTGTAAGTCTTCCAACTGATTTATGGGTCCCAAGTACAGAAATTGTAAAACCTAAATTTTCAAAACAAATAGCTTCTGGTTATTTCAAAAATTTTCAAGAAGATATGTATGAAACGTCTGTAGAAATATATTATAAAGAAATGGAAAACCTCATAGAATATAAAGAAGGTATTCTTCCTGAGGATAATACTAATAGTAGTAGTGATAATTCATTTACCTTTGGAAATGGAGATTCATATGGAATTGAACTTTTAACAAAGAAAAATACAGGGAAAATAACAGGATGGATTGGATATACACTTTCTAAAACTACTAGATATTTTGATGAAATTAATGATGGAAATCCATATCCTGCTAAATATGACAGAAGACATGATTTATCCATAACGTCAAGTTACAAGATAAATGACTCTTGGGAACTTAGTGGTGTATTTGTATACGCAACTGGTAATTCAATTACACTTCCTTCAGAAAGATATGTTATCAATGGAAATGTATATACTGAATATACCAGTAGAAACGGATTTAGAATGATACCATATCACAGACTTGACTTAGGAGCTACTTACAAACCAAAAAAAGAAAAGAAGTTTAAATCTTCATGGAATTTTTCAATTTATAATGTATACAACCGAAAAAATCCATACTTTATTTACTTAGGATTAGAAAATAGTACAGAAGGAGAAAATGGAAACATTCAAAATGGAAATTTAATTCCTAAAGCTTACCAGGTTTCAATTTTTCCAATTCTTCCGTCAATTACATGGAATTTTAACTTTTAAATATGAAAAACAATTTTTTATTATTGATGTTACTGTTAGGATTAATTTCCTGTAGAGAAGAAATCTCACTTGAACTAAACTCCAATGAAGAAAAACTAGTAGTTGAAGGACATATCGAGCCAGGTTTTCCTCCTTATATAATTTTGACAAAAAATCAAGGATATTTTGATCCAATAGACTCAAATACATACTCAAACATCTTTGTTTCAGAAGCAGAAATTACTGTTTATAAATTAGAAAATGACACTGAAATAGATAGTATAAATTTAATTGTAGACCCATTAATTGAAGGAAGTTTTGGGATACCAATCTTTACAAATACAGAAGATTTCATATCAACATTTTCTGAAGAGGGTCATAGATATAATTTAAAAATAAAATGGAATAATAAATTAATAACTTCATCTACTACAATTCCATATTCCACTCCATTAGACTCTTTATTTGTTAAGGATTCTATAATAGATTCAGAAAGACCATGGAAAAGTCAAATTAGAGCTGTAATCACCGATCCTGATACAATAGGTAATAATTTCTTACTAAAAAGTAAAAGAATTCAACACTATACAATTATTGATTCCACAAATGATGTGCCAACATACATCAACCAACCGGACTTTTCAAATCTATTAGTAGATTGTGGTCCAGATATTTTAGTAAATGGAACAAAATTTGAAACTTATTTTCCAAGACCTGAACCAGAAGGAGGATTCCCAGACGGGAATTACAATACCAGAAGATATAGAAAATTTAATAATGGAAATGATAGTATTTTGATTGAAGAAGACATAGTTCTTATCAAATATTGTCAAGTTGATTTAGCTTCAATGAGGTTTTGGAGAGGAGTAGTAAGAAACTCTACCTCAGGTGGTAACCCATTCGCTGAACCAGCTAATCTTGCATCAAATATAAACGGAGGACTTGGAGTATGGACAGGTTATGGAACTAAATATTATATTTTACCAATACTCAAAGGAGAAGGAGTAGAACCAATAACAGAAGAATACATTCCAGAAATATGGGATATTTTTTAACAAATATTCAAAACAACTATTTTATATTTGTCAAAAATTTTATAGATGAATAAAGAAATTGAAAAAATTGAAGTTCTAATAATTGGATCTGGACCTGCTGGGTATACTGCGGCAATATATGCAGCAAGAGCAGACTTAAAACCAGTCGTAATACAAGGACTCCAACCAGGAGGTCAACTAACAACAACTACAGACGTAGACAACTTCCCAGGATATCCAAATGGAATTACGGGCCCAGTAATGATGGAAGATTTAAAAAAACAAGCTGAACGTTTTGGAACAGACACCAGATGGGGAATGGTAACTAAAGTAGATTTATCTAAAAGACCATTCAATGTTGAAATTGATGAAAGTAAAAAAGTCCTTGCTGAAACAATTATTATTGCCACTGGAGCGTCAGCAAAATGGTTAGGTATCGAGGATGAAAAAAGATTAAATGGTTATGGAGTTTCAGCCTGCGCGACATGTGATGGATTTTTTTATAAAGGAAAAGATGTCGTAGTTGTTGGAGCAGGCGATACAGCGGCAGAGGAAGCTACCTATCTTTCTAAAATGTGTAATAAGGTTACAATGCTAGTAAGACGAGATGAAATGAGAGCTTCAAAGGCCATGCAACATAGAGTATTTAATACTCCAAATTTAGAGATAATGTTTAATCATGAAACTAAAAGTATCAATGGAGAACCCGGACCAGTTGGTGTAGAAAGTGTAACAGCTTTTAATAATCAGACTGGAGAAGAAACAATAGTTCCGTGCTCCGGATTTTTCGTTGCAATAGGGCACACTCCAAATTCTCAGCTATTTAAAGGTCAATTAGATATGGATGAAAATGGATATTTAATTATTGAAGCAGGAACATCAAAAACTGCAGTACCAGGAGTATTTGCTGCAGGAGACATAGCTGATCATGTATATAGACAAGCTGTTACGTCAGCAGGAACCGGTTGTATGGCTGCTTTAGACGCTGAAAGATTCCTTGCGGAACAATAATAATTGTCAGGTATTTCCAGTTATCTAAAGTAACTGTTTCAAAAACATCATTTTTATTAAATCATTGATACATCTTTTGACGAGTATATTTTATTGTAAAAAAATTTTTATTTTTTTCTTTTCTGATTTTTACTTGTATTTTTAATCATTTATTTACGTTTTTGGTCATTTATTTGCGTTTTTAATCATTTATCTGCATTTTTTGATTATTTATCTGCGTTTTTGATCATTTATTTGCGTTTTATTTAAAAAATAAATTCATTTAATAATTTAATAAAAAAACAATTTTTGATTTAAATGTATCTTTTTGCTATATTTTTGTGTTTTTTTGTTGATAAATGTAATTTTTTGCAATAAAATGATCTAAAATAAAAAAATCCAGCGTAAAACGCTGGATTTAAGTAGTTACTCGTAAGCCGGATTCTGTTTCCATAAAGGCACCTATCATTTATCTAGGATAAAAATTGCTTTTTACCTCTATCTGCCTACCCCCTAAGTCGGTCGAGAAAACCTCAATCCTTAGTATACATGACATTTCAAGACATAGAGTTTACCTGATTTCACTACAGCCTAACTGTACTTGCTTTCTGATGCACTTGTCCGCTCCTCACGGAGGACGGATGTTATCCGCTATGTGTCTCTCTCTTGTCCGGACTTTCCTCTTCTAAAATAATTAGAAGCGATAGATTCCATAACTACTTTGCGAAAATACAACAAATATGAAATATATTTAAATAATTAAGTTATAAGAGTATTTATTTACATTTGCATAGATGAAATTTACAATACAAAAGAAAGACCCTAAATCAAACGCAAGATCGGGAACAATTGATACCGTACACGGAAAAATTAAAACCCCTATTTTTATGCCAGTGGGCACCTCTGGTACAATTAAAGGAGCACATCAACATGAAATTAATAATGATACAAAAGCTCAAATAATATTAGCAAATACTTATCACTTATATTTAAGACCAGGACTTGATATAATCAAGTCCGCAGGAGGTATTCATAAATTCATTGGATGGAAAAAACCTCTACTCACAGATTCAGGTGGATACCAAGTGTATTCTCTTTCTGGAACAAGAAAAATTATCGAAAAAGGTGTAACTTTTCAGTCGCATATTGATGGAGATTATCATTTTTTCACACCTGAATATGCCATAGATATTCAAAGAACTATTGGCGCTGATATAATTATGGCATTTGATGAGTGCACCCCTTATCCTTGTGAGTATGAATATGCAAAAAAATCAATGCATTTGACTCATAGATGGTTAAAAAGATGTTGTGACAGATTTGATAATACCACTAATAAATACGGATATGAACAAACATTTTTTCCAATTGTTCAAGGTTCGGTTTATAAAGACTTAAGGAGAAAATCAGCAGAAAAAATAGCTTCATTTAATAGAGAGGGAAATGCGATTGGAGGTCTTTCTGTAGGCGAGCCTCATGAGTTAATGTATGAAATGAGTGATATAGTTTGTTCAATATTACCACAAGAAAAACCTAGATATCTTATGGGCGTAGGAACTCCATCAAATCTGTTAGAAAACATTTCTTTAGGAGTTGACATGTTTGATTGTGTAATGCCAACAAGAAATGCAAGAAATGGAATGTTATTTACTTCAGAAGGCACAGTAAACATAAAAAATAAAAAGTGGGAAAAAGACTATTCATTATTAGACATTAATGGAACATCATTTGTTGACAAATCTTATTCCAAAGCGTATCTTCGTCATTTATTTAAAACGAATGAAATGTTAGGTAAACAAATTGCCACTTTGCACAACATACGATTTTATTTATGGTTAATGGAGCAAGCCCGTTTAAAAATAAACGACGGAGAATTTTCTTCATGGAAAAATCAAATGTTAAAAAAACTAGATTTTCGTTTATAGATGAATAAAATTGATAGATATATAATAACTAAGTTTTTTGGAACTTTCTTCTACTGTATTATCTTATTGTTATTTGTGGTAGTTGTGATAGATATATCTGAAAAGATAGATGATTTTATGGAACACGGATTGAGTATAAGTACCATAATATTAGAATATTACCTTCACTTTATTCCCTACTTCGCAAATCTATTTTCTCCATTATTTATTTTTATTTCTGTTGTTTTTTTCACGAGTAAGCTGTCAAACAACTCGGAAATAATAGCAATTTATAATAGTGGAATGAGTTTTAAAAGATTTTTAAGACCATTTCTAATTTCTGCAATATTCTTGTCAATTCTTTCATTTAGCCTCGCAAACTTTATCATTCCTAACTCAAATAAAAATAGAATTGATTTTGAAAATAAATATTTAAAATCTCAAAAAATTCAACTTAAAAAAAATATTCACATTCAAACATCCGAAAATGAATATATCTACTTAGAAGGATATAATAACAGAAGAAATATTGGATATAAATTTTCAATAGAGAATTTTGAGAATGGAAAATTAAAAAATAAGTTAAGAGCTAAGTACATAAAATGGGATGTAAATAAAAAAAAATGGAGTGTAAACAAATATGAAATTAGAACATTTCTTAAAGAAGGTGAAAAATTAGAGGTTGGAGAGAAAAAGGATACATCTCTGTTAATTACACCAAAAGACTTTACAATACAAAAAAATCTAGCTGAAACTATGAAACTACAAGAACTTGAAGAAAACATAAATAATGAAACAATTTTAAGTTCAGGAAGAGCAAAGTACTATAAGATTGAAAAACATAAAAGAATTGCCTTTCCATTTGCGATAATAATATTAAGCATAATTGCTGTTGCAATTTCGATAAAAAAAGTTAAAGGAGCTATTGGTAAAAATCTAGGAATTGGACTTCTAATAGCGTTTTCATATATTTTATTCTTTCAGTTTTCATCAACTCTTTCTACTAATGGAGATTTAGAACCCTGGATAGCTGTATGGATTCCAAATTTCTTATATATTTTACTTGGGATTATACTTTTGAGAAAAGTTCAAAATGTCTAATTTCTTATTAGTTTTTTGTACTTTATTCTTGACGGAGCTATATCTCCAAGTCTCTTTTTTTTATTCTCCTCGTATTCAGAATAACCTCCTTCAAAATAATATACTTGAGAATCACCTTCAAAAGCTAAAATGTGAGTACAAACTCTATCTAAAAACCATCTATCATGAGAAATAATAACAGCACAACCTCCAAAATTTTCTAAACCTTCCTCTAGTGAACGTAACGTGTTTACATCTAAATCATTTGTTGGCTCGTCAAGTAACAAGACATTAGCTTCTTGCCTTAGTGTCATTGCTAAGTGAAGCCTATTCCTCTCTCCTCCAGAGAGAACACCTACTTTTTTATTTTGATCTGATCCACTAAAATTAAATTTTGCCACATATGCTCTTGAATTCATCTGTCTACCTCCTACCTCAACTAATTCTTGACTATCAGTAATTTGTTCCCATATTGTTTTATTTGTATCAATATCCGCGTGTTGCTGATCTACATAAGCAATCTTAACTGTTTGTCCAACATTAAAAGTTCCATTGTCAGGATTTTCTTGACCCATTATCATTCTAAAAAGTGTTGTTTTTCCAGCACCATTTGGCCCAATAACTCCAACAATACCAGCTGGAGGAAGCTTGAAGTTTAGGTTTTCATATAAAAGTTTGTCACCAAAACTTTTACTAACTCCTTCTGCGTCAATTACATTATTTCCTAATCTAGGACCTGGTGGTATATATAACTCCAATTTTTCTTCTTTTTCTTTACTTTTTTGAGATAATAGATTTTCATAATTACTTAATCTAGCCTTCGATTTTGTATGCCTTCCTTTTGGCGTCATTCGTACCCATTCTAACTCTCTCTCTAAAGTTTTTCTTCTTTTTGAAGCTTGCTTCTCTTGCTGAGCCAATCTTTTTGATTTTTGATCTAACCACGAAGAATAATTTCCTTCCCAAGGAATACCTTCTCCTCTATCGAGTTCTAGAATCCAACCAGCTACATTATCTAAAAAATATCTATCGTGCGTTATCGATATTACTGTCCCTTTATATTGTTGTAAATGTTGTTCTAACCAGAGAACTGATTCTGCGTCCAAATGGTTAGTTGGCTCATCTAATAAAAGAATATCAGGTTCTTGAAGTAATAGCCTACAAAGTGCAACTCTTCTTTTTTCACCTCCTGAAAGATGCTCTACACTTTCATTTGAAGGAGGACACCTTAGAGCGTCCATAGCAATATTTAATTTTGTTTCCAGGTCCCAAGCATTAGAAGCATCAATTTTATCTTGTAAATCCCCTTGTTTTTTCATTAACTCTTCCATCTTGTCTGGGTCTTCATAATACTCTGGAAGACCGAACAGATCATTAATCTTATTATACTCCTCCAGTAGTTCTACTTGCTCTTTTGCTCCTTCCTTTACAATATCCATTACTGTTTTTGAAGAATCAAGTTTTGGTTCTTGTTCTAAATATCCAATGGAGTGATCTCCTTTAAAATGTATATCTCCTTGATATGATTTTTCTATTCCTGCTATTATCTTTAAAAGCGTTGATTTACCCGATCCATTTAATCCAATAATACCAATTTTAGCTCCATAGAAAAATGAGAGATATATATTCTTTAATACTTGTTTGTTATTATTATTGAAGGACTTAGAAAGTCCAACCATTGAAAAAATTATTTTTTTATCCTCTGACATATTTACTAGTTATAAGTATATAATTAAATTAGTTACAAATATAAGAATTTTACTCTAGCAAATTATTATATAATAGACCCTGTCTTGTATTTCTTTCTATTAATCTTTTTTCAACTAAATGTTTAACCTCAAAATTTTTCAGTCCATATTTTGGATGAATCAACATTCTTGGAGGAGATTCACTAAAAAATCTTTCAACTATAATTTCAGGATTTAATAGCTCCAAAAAATCGACAACTAAATCAATATATTCATCCAAGTTCATAAAAGTAAACATTTCTGGTGTTCTCTTAAATTGAACTGCCATCATAGTATGTTTAACAATTTGCAGATGATGAATTTTTAAAGTATTTATTGGCAAACTGGAAATTTTAACTGAGTGTTCTAACATATCTTTCTTTGTTTCTCCTGGAAGCCCTAAAATTAAATGACCTCCTAAATGTAATCCTCTATTCTTTGATCTATTAAATGCATCTATCGCTTCTTCATGAGTTTGACATCTGTTAATAAGTTCCAATGTTTTATTATTTGTTGACTCTAAACCAAATTCTAACTTAATAAAATATCCTCTAGCTGAAAGTTCTTGTAGATAATCTAATACTTCATCTTTGACAGAATCTGGTCTAGTAGCTATCACTAAACCAATCACATCTTTATGGGCTAGAGCTTCCTCATACATTTTAGTTAAATCTTCAATAGGAGCATAAGTATTCGTAAACGCTTGAAAATATGCTAAATACTTCTGAACTTTATACTTTTTTGAAAAGAATTGTATCCCCTCTTCGATTTGAACATTAATTGGTTTAATAGGTTTACAGTAGTCTGGATTAAAAGTATTATTGTTACAATAAGTACATCCTCCAACTCCCTTTGTACCGTCTTTATTTGGACAAGTAAAACCTGCGTCAATAGATACCTTTTGAACCCTACCATTAAACCTCTCTCTAATAAAGGAACTAAAATCGTTATATCTTTTTTCCGGATTAATTAACACACGCTAAAATAATATTTTTGTACAACTTTTTATTAAAGTAAACGTTATGAAATTAGAAATTATAAATTTGGAGAAAATAATTAATGGATAATAATATAAAATCATCACTAAAAAAAATTGGCTATAAGAAATTTTTACCTAAAGATTGTAACATTAATGATTATGATGTTATTTCATTAACTGAAAAAAACGGAAATAAGATTAGTTTATACAGAAACAAAAAAGAAAAACAAGAATTAGACGATAATGTAAATTTTAGTAGTAGCTGGAGAGTTTTCAATTCTCATCTTTAGCCTGATTTTTTCTTTTTTGCATATTTTCACTTAATTTCAAAATCTTGTCAGACACAGCTGTTTCATAACAAAAAGGGAAAATCGCGTGAATTAAAGCTTTAAAACTTAATGTAAGTAATAAAAAACAATATCTCAACGCGTGAAACATATGTTGAAAATAGTTTTCCCCAACATCATTTGGGTGTTTGGTAAAAATATTTTTCATTTTATAAAATTTCTGATAACGAAAATGTATCCTTTAATCTAACTCCTCTTTCAGTTTTTTTCAAAGTACAACACTCATTATAATTGTCATGTTGCAAAAATATAATGTATTCTCTATCGGCCGCCTCATTTAAGAATTTTTCTTTTTCATTTAGAGTTATTAGCGGTTTTGTATCATATCCCATTACATAAGGTAAGGGAATATGACCGGTGCTTGGCAACAAATCTGCAGCAAAAACAATTGTTTTATTTCCAAATTTAATATGAGGAATCATTTGACCTTCAGTATGACCATTTACAATTAAAACATCAAAATTTTTAAAGACATTTTTTTCATTTTCCACAAAATTTAAATGACCTGATTCATGAATTGGTAAAATATTTTCTTTTAAAAAAGAAGCTTTTTCTCGACTATTTGGTTCAATCGCCCATTTCCAATGATTTTTATTTGACCAATATTTTGCATTTTTAAACGCCATTTCATAACTTGTTCTATCCTTATTCCAAGTAACACTCCCTCCACAATGATCAAAATGTAGGTGAGTTAAAAAAACATCGGTAATATCATCGACGGAAAAATTAAACTTTGCTAGAGAAGATTTTAAATTTACATCACCATGTAAATAATAGTGTCTTAAAAATTTATCGTCTTGTTTATCTCCTATTCCATTATCAATTAAGATTAATTTATCCCCATCTTCAATTAACAATGATCTCATTGCCCAAGGGCATAGATTGTTTTCATCAGCGGGATTCGTTCTACTCCACAAAACTTTTGGTACAACGCCAAACATAGCCCCTCCATCTAATTTAAAATATCCTGTGTCTATTGTATACAACTGCATGTTAGTAATTTTTAGTTTTACAAAAATAACAAATGCAATTTATCAGTAATTTAGTTCTGATTTTATTTCTATCAATGAAAATACATTTGATTGCAATTGGCGGTAGCGCAATGCACAACCTAGCTATTGCTTTACACAATAAAGGTTTAACAATTAGCGGTTCTGATGACGCAATTTTTAATCCAAGTAAAGACAGATTAAAAAAATTTAATCTATTACCTAAAAAAATTGGTTGGTTTCCTGAAAAAATTAACTCTGAAATAGACACAATTATATTAGGAATGCACGCTAGAGAAAATAATCCGGAACTTATTAAAGCTAGAGAATTAAATATACCGATTTATTCATATCCAGAATATATTTATGAACAATCTAAAACAAAAAAAAGAATTGCTATTGGAGGAAGTCACGGAAAGACCTCAATCTCCGCCATGATTCTACATGTTCTACAAAACCTTGAGATAAATTGTGATTACATGATAGGAGCTCAATTAGAAGGATTTACAACTATGGTCAAACTTACTGAAGACGCACCAATAATTATTTTAGAAGGTGACGAATACTTAAGCTCAACCATCGATAGACGTCCTAAATTTCATTTATATAAACCAAATATTGGTGTAATTAGCGGAATTGCATGGGATCATATAAATGTATTTCCAACCTTTGATATATATGTAGAACAGTTTCGAGTTTTTAAAAATATAATTTCAGACACTCTTATTTATTGTTCAGAGGATAATGAGTTGAACAAACTCGCTAAAGAAGAATCAAAATGTAAATTAATTCCTTACAGCACATTAATACATAAAATCAAAAATGGTATAACATCGGTAGAAAATACAGAATTATTAATTTTTGGAAATCATAATTTACAAAATATGAATGCAGCACTTTTAGTATGTAAAGAATTAGGTGTTTCTAAAAAAGACTTTATAAAACAAATATCTACTTTCAAAGGTGCGAGTAATAGATTAGAACTTATAAAGA